>ENA-UPSB01001339-UPSB01001339.1-bioreactor-metagenome-genome-assembly--contig:-NODE-1339-length-29667-cov-58.362623_pt1 | contig 29667 bp, 26 predicted proteins | sample MGYA00238182_ERZ773286 | MGnify/ENA primary metagenome ERZ773286 (study PRJEB29026, sample SAMN07631240) | bioreactor metagenome | isolation source: Switchgrass digestor | place: USA: Dartmouth...
TACGGTGGTGTGAGAGGACGGTAGGTGAAATAATCACCTACCTCCTACTCGATCTTGCTGAATAAATAGGATATATATGTTGTATTCTATTACTTAGAGATGGGCCTTGAAAATGTATCATGTCGCATTGAATGGCAATAAAAGCTGAAATTAGAGAGGTAGGGGAGAATGAAGTACATAGAAGGTTCGCCCAATCCCAAAAATAAAAAGAATATGGAAGAGAATAACCCGCCTAGGCTGAAGAGCGAGGAACAGGTTGATCTGACGCTGGACAAGCAAGTTGGCAAAAATTTAGAGAAGTTCAAAGCTTTCTTGAAGGACAGCAGCGATATGGTATTCCGCGAGTTTAGCCTGGGAACCCAAAATATACCGTGCGCTCTGGTGTACGTGGACGGGCTGGTCAACGTTGCAGTAATCAATGAGCAAATTTTGAAACCCTTGATGTATCAAATTACCCTGCTGGAAACCAATTTAAACCAGCCCATACAGCGCGATAAGATATTTGAGGTCGTGAAACTCCATGCTTTAACAGTAGGCGAGGTTAAAGAAGCAAAAACCCTGGATGACGCTTTCCTGTACGTCCTATCCGGTGAAGTGGCCGTCATGATAGACGGGTTTGATAAGATCCTGATAGCCAATGCCAGGGGATGGCCCCAGCGGGGCATACAGGAACCTCCATCGGAAGTCGTAATTCGCGGACCTAGGGAAGGGTTTACCGAAACTCTAAGGGTAAATACAGCCTTGCTCAGAAGGAAGATCAGGGACCCAAACCTGGTAATTAGATCTATTAAGATTGGCCGCCGGGGCAAAACCGATGTAGCCTATGCGTATATCAAAGGAGTGGCCAGCCAGGAGCTGGTAGAAGAGGTCGAACGGCGGCTTAGCCAAATAGACGTCGATATATTTTTGGACAGCAGCCAAATAGAGCAGTATATCCAGGACAATTATATCACATATTTCCCCCAGATCGAGGTTACCGAGCGCCCCGACAAGACGGCGGCCAGCCTGTCGGAAGGGCGGGTGGCCATATTGATGGATAACAGCCCCTACGCACTTATTGTCCCAGCTACGTTTTATCAGTTCTTTCAAAGCCCCGAGGATTATTACGAACGCTGGATACTGGCTTCCATCATTCGGCTTTTACGCTGGAGCGGGGCCGTTCTAGCATCGCTTACGCCGGCCATATATGTGGCCATAGTATCGTTCCATCCGGGCTTTATCCCCACCAACCTGGTAATATCGGTTGCTGCCGCTCGAGCCACCGTACCCTTCCCGGCTTTTGTGGAAGCCCTTCTCATGGAGCTTACCTTTGAGCTTTTAAGGGAAGCGGGCGCCAGGCTACCGCGGGCAATCGGCCAGACCATAGGTATAGTGGGCGGTTTGATCATAGGGGATGCAGCCGTCAGAGCGGGAATTACCAGCCCAATCATGGTAATCGTGGTGGCCATCACCGCTATAGCCTCGTTTATCATTCCATCATATAGCGCAGCCCTGGCCATAAGGCTGGTTCGCTTTCCCTTTATCGTGCTGGCTGCCGTATTCGGTATATATGGCGTCATGCTCGGGTTTATAATTTTAAACGTGCATTTGGTCACCATAAAGAGCTTTGGGGTAAGCTACATGACGCCGCAGGCACCTATGAGGTACCAGGACTGGAAGGACTTCTTCATACGCTTGCCCTCCCAGTTCATGAAGCGAAGGCCCACCAGCACATATCCCGTAGACATAGATCGACGGAACCAAGACCCTGTTAAGGAGGAAGCTCGATGAGAGAGAGAAGTGACTGGCTGAGCAACATACAGATTACGTTCATGGTGTCATCAGCCATTATAGGGGTAACGGTGTTGACCCTGCCCCGCACGGCTGCCGAACTGGCCAAAGCGGGTGGCTTTATTGCCACGTTTATTACCGGGGTATTGATGGCATTGGTACTGGTTATAGTCGCGCTGCTGGCCAAGAGATTCCCCAATAATACCGTAATGGAATACAGCGGGGAGATAATAGGCTTTATCCCATCCAAGATACTGGGCTTTGTATTCTTTTTGTACTTCATAAACGTGGTAAGCACCATATTGAGGCTATTTTGCGATGCGGTAAAGGAGCTGTTGCTTAAAAATACGCCCTTGGAAATATTGATAATTACCTTTTTACTCGCGGCAGTTTACCTGTGCCTAAATGGCATTAGCTCCTTAGCCAAAATATGCGAGCTGTTTGAGCCCCTCGTGATCGGAACCATGTTCTTGGTTATCCTGTTATCCCTGGAAGATTTCAATTTTGAAGAGCTGCTTCCCGCCTTCAAACAGGATATATCCCAATGGCTTTTTGCCGTACCCCATTTGACCATATCCTATCTCGGTTTTGAAGTGCTCCTCTTTGCCGCGCCATATGCTCAGGATACCAGCAAGGTGGTAAAATACGGATTGCTGGGCATATTGCCATCCATATTCATATATCCTCTATTTGTGGGAATCACAGTGGGTACGGCTGGTGTTGAAGCCGTTGCACGTTCCCTGTACCCCACCATTCAGCTGGCCAGATACATTAAGTTCCCCGGAGGTTTTGCAGAAAGATTTGACATCTTCTTTATGGTATTCTGGATGCTGGGAGCCTATACGACGGTATCCACTTTTGTTTACCTCTCTTCGGTTTCGATAACAAAGCTGCTAGGGCTTAGAAATTACAAGCCTTTTATACTTTTGATCGTTCCCGTAATATACGTGCTGGCTTTGCTTCCCCAGAACATAAAGGAGATAAACATTTTTTCGCAATACGTCAGTTACATAGGATTGGCCTTGCTGGCCGTCGTGATTGTGCTCTATATATTGGCCGTCATTCAAAAAAGGGGGAAAATTTTAGAAAATGAAAATAAATAGAAAGCACATTGCAACAGCTGTAATTCCCATTATTCTCGCCTTTATCATGGCGGGTTGCTGGGACATGGTAGAAATAGAAACCAATGCCTTCATACTGGGAATAGGGCTGGATCTCTCTGAAAGCGAACATGGAAACGATGAAAGGATTATGGTAACCTATCAAATTGCCCTACCAGCCGAAATGATGGGGTCAAGCGGGCAGGGAGAAGGAGGGGGCGGAGGGGCGTCGACGCTAAATATCAGCATAGAGGCGAAAAATCTGATGATGGCGGAACAGACGCTCATGGCCACCCTCAATCAAGTGCCCAATTATACCCATTTACAGGTAGTGCTCTTCGGAAAGGAGCTGGCGGAAAAAGGGATCGCTAATTATATCGATTTTTTCTTCAGGGATTCCAGGATAAGGCAGCGCACTAAAGTGGCGGCAAGCAAGGGTAAAGCCAGCGAGGTGTTTAAAGTACAGCCCAAAACGGTCAAAAGCACTTCGCAATACATCAGCGATCTGCTGGACGAAAATGAAAAGCGAAGCCTGATGGTGCTTATGCCCATGGATTTTGGAATAATGCAGAGGCATCTTATACGTGGACTTGATATATGTTTGCCCAGCATTATGGTGAAAAAAGATACCCTGACCGTTGAGGGGGCCGGGGTATTCAGCGGGAATAAGCTGGTGGCATGGCTTACCGGCTCCGATGTCATGAGCCTTAAATGGCTTCACGGCCAACCGGCCAAGGGAATTGTCAATATTTCCAGCGGCAAAATTAAAACTGGAGATTTTGTATTTAAAATCACCGACAACAAAGTATCGGTAAAGCCCGTTCTGGACGGAAACAGGTTCATTATGAAAGTCAAAATGGATGTAGAAGGTGATATAGGTGAAATTCAAAATGAAAAATTTAATACTTACGATATTGCTCTTATACATCAGATGGAAGATTTGGTAAAACAAAAAATCATGCAATCCTGCAGCCAGCTGTTCAATAAACTGGTAAATGAGCTAAAAACCGATTGCATAGAGCTTGGGCGAAGGGTAGAAAATTACTATCCCGATTTCTGGGAAAAAAATAAGAATAGATGGAAAGAGTATTTCGTCAATTCAGCCCTGGAAATGGAGGTGGAAGTAAAGTTAAGAAGGGTGGGGGTAATCAAATAGCCATATTTCCTTCATACAAATCTGGCTATGATAAAGGAAAGCACCCCGATTACCAGATATACAAGGCTGCCCCATTTTGCAGTCCCCCGTTCCCTGGGAAACTTGTCCGGTACCTCCAGTCCGTAGATTATAAAGAGGACTAGACTGCACAAAATCATCAGTGAAGAAAAATAAGGCGTCAATAAAATTTCCGTTATCATCGAAAACAGGTTCATCCTTCTTCCTCCGCTTTAATAGGCTAAAAGGCTTCCTTTTTAGTTATTGCCCATTCTAATACAAAATATCCTTTTACTCCATTTTAAATAAAACGGCCGCAGACCTATAACGCTGCGGCCATCAATAGCAAAAAATCCTATGAAAAGACGCTTGCGCTTTGACCACACCATTTTTCCCTCAGCTTGGGCTTTTCAATCTTGCCGGTGGGGTTGCGGGGTATCTTATCGAAAAATACCCTCCGCGGCCGTTTGTACCTCGGTAAACTCCTGCAAAATTCTATTATATATTCCTCCGACAACGTCCTTCCCGGCTTAAGCTCAACTATGGCCACCGGAATTTCGCCAAGCCGCCTGTCAGGTAGGCCTATTACCGCTGCATCCTTTATATCCTCGTGGGACCTTAAATAGTCCTCCACTTCTACGGGGAATATGTTTTCACCGCCGCATATGATGATATCCTTCTTGCGGTCCACCAGATAGATAAACCCGTCCTCATCCTGACGCGCCATATCTCCTGTATACAGCCAGCCATCCCTTAAGACCTTGCCGGTGGCTTCGGGATTTTTGTAATACCCCTTCATGACGCCCGGTCCCTTGACGACAAGCTGGCCTACCTGCCCACGCAATACAGGACGATCGTTATCATCCACGATCTTAGCCTGCCAGCCATAGCCTGGCAGGCCGATGGCGCCCACCTTATCGATATTGTCCATTCCTAAGTGTACGCATCCGGGACCGGTGGCTTCGCTTAAGCCGTAATTGGTATCGTATTTATGGTGGGGAAAGTACTTCATCCACCTCTTGACGAGGCTGGGTGGAATGGGCTGGGCGCCCATGTGGGTGAGCCACCATTGGCTCAGCCTGTAATCGCTTAAGTCTATTTCCTCTTTCTCTATGGCGTCCAGGATATCCTGAGCCCAGGGCACCAGCAGCCAAACTATGGTTACGCGCTCTTCCGATACCGCCTCCAATATCCACCGCGGGCTCACGCCCCTCAGGATAATGGCTTTGGCGCCCACCAGGAGGTTGCCAAACCAGTGCATCTTGGCGCCCGTATGGTAGAGAGGAGGGATGCACAGGAAATTATCCTCGTGCGTCTGCATATGGTGGCGATTTTCGGTTATGCATGCTGACACCAGATTGCCGTGGGTTAAAACTATGGGTTTAGGTACCCCGGTGGTACCAGAAGTAAAATAGAGCGCCGCTTCCTCATCATCGGACAAGGGCACGTCAGGAGCATCGCACGGAAAACTGCCTAGGATATCGTAATAATTATAATCGGCTGCACCGGCCAACCCGTCTTGGCCTATAAATACCAGCTCCCGCAAGCAATCCGTTGTGCTGCGTATGGAATCGACCCTGCTTATGAACTCGGGCCCGTAGACCAACATCCTAATCTCTGCGGTTTCGAGGCACTTCTTTATTTCCTCTGCCGTAAACCTGAAATTTAGCGGCACTGCCCAAGCACCCGCCTTTAAAACGCCAAAGTAGACGGGAAGCCATTCAAGGCAATTCATCAGCAATATGGCTATCTTATCTCCTTTTTTGATTCCCCGGGATAACAGGAAATTGGCAAACCTGTTGGCGCAATCGTCAAATTCCTTCCATGTGATTTGGCGGCGAGTGCCCGCAGTCGGATCCCGTTCTATTAAACTGACCTCATCGGGATAAATCCGGGCATTCATGAAAAGCATATCGGTGATAGGCATAAAATATGACCTCCATCCTTCCATCCTACTCTTTGAATGCTAATCTTACATAAAATGGCCTGCCGTCATACCGTTCTTCAAGATTAAGCCGTTCAAGTCATCTATTTTTTATTGTAAGTAATGAGGATATATATGTCAATATGCGGGTGTCGTATGGTATAATTTTATCGAAGAAAATGGGGCACCGGCAGCTGCTTGAACATTACATAAGGTGATGGGACTGCTTCATGATAATGCCGTAGCGCTTAATCTTAGAAGGTTAACGCTTTAACGAAATCTATTTAGGATGTATAAATTTATGGCAAAGGGGAATAGAGATGGACAAGCTGGAACACATATTTAAGCTGCAAGCTCAATTCGATCAGGCTTTGATCGAAAAGCGCAACCTCAAAGATATCAAACCGGAGGAATGGATACAAAAGGAAGTGCTGGCCATGGTTTCGGAGCTGGGCGAACTTCTCAACGAGGTCAATTTCAAGTGGTGGAAAAACCCCAAAGAAATTGACTATAATGCCGTTAGGGAAGAACTGGTGGATATACTCCACTTCCTCATCAGCATGTGCCTAAAGGCGGGCATGTCGGCAGAAGACCTGTACCAGCAATATCTTATCAAAAACAAAGAAAACTTTGACCGACAAGAGGGGAAATCCAAAAAGAGCGGTTATCAGTGGGAGGCCAAGTAGCCTCCTTTTGTTTTGGCATTATTACTATCTGACAGGGATATACACCGGTATATGCAAGGAAATTTTTTATGGGTTTATACTGCACTATATTCTGCCTTTATTCATACAATGTATTACCGGGAGGAGGCGATAGAATGGCCAGCGATCGACTCGTGCTCACGTTCATAGGCGGCGATGCAAGGCAGATCGAGGCCATGAACGTGGCCGCAAATGAAGGCTTCACGGTCAAAGCAGTGGGGTTTCGGGATATATCCAATGATAGAATAAAGCTATATAACGGTTTAGATGATGAATGCTTTTTATGCCATGCCATTATACTTCCTATACCGTATAAGAACAGACATGGCTATATAAACATACCATCCGATCCGCAGTCCATAACCCTTGAGCAGATCATGAAGAAGATAGATCCGTCGACCATCATCATACTGGGCAAGGCTGACTATAACATAAGGCAGCAGGCCCAAGAGAAGAACGTGCGCTTTTTCGACATCCTGGAGGAAGAGACCTTTGCCATACTCAATGCCATCCCGACCGCCGAAGGGGCCATACAGCGCGCCATGGAGAAGACCGATATAACCCTCCATGGAGCGAACGTGCTGGTATTGGGTTACGGAAGGATTGGCAAGTGCCTGGCCAGGATGCTCAAGGGCATCGGTGCCAGGGTAACGGTGGAAGCGCGAAAACCAGAGGACCTGGTCTGGATATACGAAAACGGTTACAACGGCGTCCATTTCGACGACCTGGATTCCGTTTTGGGTTCACAGCAGGTAATATTCAACACCATTCCGCATCTTGTGCTTACCCGGGAGAGGCTCAAAAAGGTAGATAGGGAAGCAGTGATCATAGACCTTGCCTCCGCTCCGGGTGGAACCGATTTTGAAGCTGCAAAGGAGTTTGGTATCAGGGCTTACCTGGAACTTAGCCTTCCGGGCATAGTTGCCCCTAAAACCGCCGGAAGAATTGTATATAGCGTAATAAAAGAATTACTTGAAAGAGCCCAAAAACTTGGTATAATAAGGAGGTTGGAAGTATGAGGCTTAAAGGTTTAAGGATTGGTTTTTGCGTAACCGGGTCATTCTGCACCTTTGATAAGGTGCTTGTACAGCTACAGAGAATGGTGGATGAAGGCGCCGAGGTATACCCCATATTCTCATTTGCTGTGGCATCGACCGATACGCGTTATACCACAGCTGCTGATTTCAGGCAAAAGGTAGAAAGCATCACAGGACGTAAGGTCATAGCCGACATACCGAGCGCCGAACCCATAGGCCCGCAAAAGCTGCTGGATGTAGTGGTCATAGCGCCCTGCACGGGGAATACCCTGGCAAAGCTGGCCAATGGAATCAATGACACCCCCGTTCTGATGGCTACCAAGGCGCACCTCCGCAATCAAAGGCCGGTGGTAGTAGCCATATCCACCAATGACGCACTGGGCAACAATGCTAAAAACTTGGGCCAGATCATGAATGTAAAAAACATATATGTGGTACCATTTTATCAGGATGACCCGCAAAATAAGCCCAATTCCTTAATTGCCGATATGGATAAGATAATAGATACGGTGCTGTTTGCCCTTGAGGGGAAGCAGATACAACCGGTACTCATAGAGAAGAAAGAATAAGCCATAATTAGACATGGAGGAGCCGAACATGAAGATAGTAATACAAAAATTCGGAGGTACTTCTGTGGCCACTCCCGAGGTGCGGGCCAAAGCCGTACAAAAGGTCATAAATGCGAAAAAGAGCGGTTATTATCCCGTGGTGGTGGTATCGGCCATGGGGCGAAAGGGAGCACCCTATGCCACCGATACTTTAATAGACCTGGCCAGAAATGAATGCGTGGACACCCATCCCAGAGAAATGGATCTGCTGATGTCATGCGGTGAAATCATATCCAGCGTCATCATGGTAAACGCTTTAAGGGCAAAGGGATATGAGGCTGTAGCTTTAACAGGTGGGCAGGCGGGTATCATCACCGATAACAATTACGGTAACGCCAGCATACTTAAAATTCAGCCCGATAGAATACACATGTACCTGGAGATGGGAAAAATACCAGTTGTAGCCGGCTTTCAAGGGGTTACCGAAAGCGGCGATGTAACCACCCTGGGCAGGGGCGGCAGCGATACCACAGCGGCAGCACTGGGTAAAGCCCTTTCCGCTTCCTTCATAGAGATATATACGGATGTGGATGGTATTATGACGGCTGATCCCAGGATGGTACCCAACGCCACCGTGCTCAAACACCTGACCTATTCCGAGGTGTTTCAGATGGCCGACCAGGGCGCCAAGGTCATCCATCCCAGGGCCGTTGAAATAGCCATGAGCGGCAATATACCGCTCATCATCAAAAACGTCAACGGCAATGGCCCCGGTACCATGGTCTCATCGTATTATGAAAACGACTATCGCCAGATTATAGAGCACGATCCGGATCAGGTGGTCACCAGCATATCCCATATGCTCAACAGAACCCAGGTTATAATCGAGAACCTGAATCCGGAGCTGCAAAACATCATCCTGAACCGCCTGGCCGAAAACGGCATAAGTATTGATCTGATCAACGTATTCCCCGATAGCATGATATTTACCATAGACAGCAATGAGTCGGATAAAACCACTGCAATTCTCGATCAGCTGGGTTGCCCGTACTCCGTGATACACAACTGCAGCAAGGTATCGGCAGTGGGCAATAGGATGAGGGGCGTGCCGGGAGTCATGGCAAGGATCATAAAAGCCCTGACCAAGAACCAAGTACAGGTGCTTCAAACCGCCGATTCCCATACCACCATTTCCTGCCTCATAAAGGAGGAAGATACGGCAAAAGCCTTGGTGGCATTACACGATGAGTTTAAGCTGCATACTCGATGAGCCTTACTCGGGCTCATTTTTTCTTTTTGTTTGGGAAATACTAGCCTTATGAAAAGGCGATTTGGCTTGCCAATGCTTATTGTAATAGCAAAGATGAGCTTTGGAAAAATCCTAAATATTTACGGAGGATAGTATGCTGAACAAAGGCGAAAATCCGACTGCACAGCCCCAACAACCCCAACAGGCCGATGAGGGAAACGCTTTCAGCTACTCGCAGGCTGATAGCATAAAAGAATTTGGCGCTGTATCTGCTCCAGCAGCACCGGATAGCGAAATCCACTGCCTGACCATAATAGGCCAGATAGAAGGCCACATAATGTTACCGCCCCAGAACAAGACCACCAAATATGAACACGTCATCCCACAGCTGGTGGCCATAGAGCAGAGCAGGGACATCAAGGGATTGTTGCTCATATTAAACACTGTGGGCGGGGATGTGGAGGCCGGGCTGGCTATAGCCGAGATGATAAGCACCATGTCCAAGCCTACGGTATCTTTGGTCCTGGGCGGCGGGCACAGCATAGGCGTCCCCCTGGCCGTCAGCGCCGACTGTTCCTTTATCGCCCCAAGCGCCACCATGACCATACATCCCATTCGCATGACCGGCCTGGTAGTGGGGATACCGCAGACCTACGAATACCTGAACAGGATGCAGGATAGGGTGGTGGACTTCATCGTACGGCACTCAAAGATCTCCAAGGAGAAGCTCAACGAGCTGCTCATAGGGACCGGCGGGCTGTCAAGCGATGTAGGAACCGTGCTCATAGGGGAAGAGGCGGTGCATTATGGAATAATAGACTACGTGGGAGGCGTGAGGGACGCCATACTCAAGCTGAGAGAGCTAATCTCCCAGAACAAAGGGGGCGGGTTACATTGATACTGCATACCATCGTCCCAGTCCAGTATATATTCGGCGATTTTACAGCCCAAACCAGGCTGAACTACCGCATTATTGAATGGAACAACATAAAGCTTGAAGTCCTGCCCGCGGGGAAGCAGGGATACCAGATCAACCGGATCATCAGTACCAACCCGTTTGACTATTTAAACCCCAGCCTGCAGCCGGGCACCATTATAAGGCTTGAACCCAAAATATAGGCCCATTCGGAGGCACTGCTTTTCATAAGCGTATGAAAGCCCAGGTAAACCCGTTTTACCTGGGCTCATTCGTTTATTGTAAATCTAATATGGCGTTCTCTGGTAAAGAGTGATATAATGATAACGTTCATTATTTGAGTAGGGGAGGCGGATTGCTTGGATTTATTATACGCAATTCTTCTGGGAATACTGCAGGGTCTTACGGAGTTCTTACCCATCAGCAGTTCAGGGCACCTGGTCATAGCGCAGGATATCTTCAACATCCAAGAAGCTGATCTGGCTTTTGATGTAATACTCCATGTCGGCACTCTTGTAGCGGTACTGGTATACTACTGGCGTGATGTATTAAATCTCATCAGCGAATTCTTCATACTGATAGGGGATTTCATAAAGGGTAAAAAGCCCAGACTGCTCGACCATTCCAGACCATATAGGGTTCTCATGATCATGATAATTATAGCTACCATACCCACTGCCATCATCGGGCTGGTCTTCGATGATCTGTTTTCCCGGCTGTTTGAGTCTGCCGATTTTGTAGGCTATGCCCTCATCGTGACCGGTATATTGCTATGGATAGCCAACAGCATGGTGAGCGGCAGGAAGAACATAAAGAACATGACCGCATGGGATGCGGTTACCGTTGGGCTAGTACAGGGGCTGGCCATCACTCCCGGCATATCCCGCTCGGGTTCTACCATTTTTGCAGGGCTAGTCAGGGGATTGAATCGAGAGCTGGCCACGCGCTTTTCGTTCCTGCTTTCCATTCCGGCTATATTGGGAGCAGTTGTGCTGGAAGGCAAGGACGTTTTTGAGAGTGCATCAACCGTACATGAAGTTGTGCCGGTGCTTGCAGGATTTATTGCTGCAGCCGTGTCAGGCTATCTGGCCATTCACTTTTTGATATCGGTGCTGCAGAAAAAGAAGCTCAATTACTTTTCCTATTACTGCTGGGCGCTGGGCCTTATGACCATACTCTATACATGGTTTATAGCGTAAATGGACAGTTTCTTAACCCAAAATCAGGAAGTTTCCGGGAAATTTTTAGCAGGAATTTAGAGGGATGGTGTAGAATATCTTACAAGGGTGATTTCACATGTCGAAGAAGAAGAGGGAAAGGAGCACAAGGGGCAACAGCCTGATATATCATGAAGCTGCAGGGGTACTGCTAATCGGGATAGGCCTTTTTGCCCTGATAAGCATATACACCAATCAGGCCGGCATGGTAGGCGGCTACCTCAAAGAGCTGATAATGGGGCTGTTTGGCCTTGTCGGTTACACCATCCCCGTACTGCTGGTTATATCGGGCATTCTGACCATAATCGCCTATCGCAAGAGGGTGAACAAGCTCAAGCTCTTGCTCATTATCCTTACCGTTGTCTTCATTATGTCCATCATCCATATATCGTATTTTAAATACTTTGATTCGGTCAGCGTTCTGGCCTTCGTGTATTCGTCTTACGCCAAAGGGCAGGAGGTAAAAGGCAGCGGGGCACTGCTGTCACCTTTTGTATTTGCCCTGTATAAGCTGTTTGGCCTGGCGGGCAGCTATGTGCTTCTGGGCGCTTTTGTGGTCGTCAATCTGCTCCTGCTCACCAACCTATCGCTCAAGGCTGTAGGGCAAAACGTATACGGCACCATAAAGCCCATGATTCAAAGACAATATGCCAGGAAAAAAGAGGATAAGCCATTTGTCGGGGAGGTCATTCCTGCAGAGGAGTTTAAAAAAAAGCATAACGAAGACCTCCACCCCCTGGATGAGGCATTTGAAGATAAGCAGGAGATAAGTGACATGGTAGCAATTTCGCGGCCAAAAGCAAGAAAGCAAAGGGAAAAAGATAAACAGGATGGCCAGCAGAACAGCATGCAGGCTGAGGCAACTCAAAACGTAGATGTCAAGCTGGAAAACCTGCAGAAAGAGGGGTATATCATTCCCCCTCTGGATTTGCTCAAGCTGCTGCCCGCAAGCGCCAATGATAGAGAACAGGACAGAATAGCAGAGAACAATGCCAGGCTGCTGGAAGATACACTAAACAATTTCGGAGTCAGCGCCAAGGTTACCCATATAAGCCGGGGGCCGGTCATTACCCGGTATGAGCTTCAGCCTGCTCCTGGGGTAAAGGTGAGCAGGATCGTCAACCTGTCCGACGATATAGCGCTAAATCTTGCGGCTCCCTCGGTGCGCATAGAAGCTCCCATTCCCGGCAAGGCTGCCATCGGCATTGAGGTGCCCAACCGGGATGTATCGCCCGTCTTATTGCGGGAAGTACTGGGATCAGATGAGTTCATCTTTCACCCGTCAAAGCTGGCGGTGGCCCTGGGTAAGGACATAGCCGGCAAGAGCATCATAGCCGATATAGCCAGGATGCCGCACCTCCTAATAGCCGGGGCTACGGGCTCCGGAAAAAGCGTATGCATCAACACCATAATCATAAGCATACTCTACAAGGCTTCTCCGCGGGAGGTCAAATTCATCATGGTGGATCCCAAAGTGGTGGAGCTCAACCACTATAACGGGATACCGCACCTGCTCATACCGGTTGTGACCAATCCCAAAAAGGCAGCCGGAGCCCTTAACTGGGCGGTGCAGGAGATGACCTCGCGCTACAACCTGTTTGCTGATGCCGGGGTGAAGGACATAGAAGGGTACAACAGCGTGGTAGAAAACGAGGACGAGCGCTTGCCGCAGATAGTGGTGATCATAGATGAGCTGGCTGACCTGATGATGGTTTCGCCTTCCGAGGTTGAGGATGCCATATGCCGCCTCGCGCAAATGGCACGGGCAGCGGGCATCCATCTGGTAATCGCTACTCAGAGGCCTTCGGTGGACGTCATCACCGGGCTTATAAAAGCCAATATCCCGTCGCGCATCGCCTTTGCGGTGTCTTCCCAGGTCGATTCAAGGACCATCCTGGACATGGCCGGCGCCGAAAAGCTGCTGGGACGAGGCGATATGCTGTTTTACCCCGTTGGCGTCAACAAGCCCATAAGGGTTCAGGGGTGCTTCATTTCCGAAAAAGAGGTAAAAGCGGTAGTCGATTACATTAAAAATCAAAATGCCGCCCCCGTTTATGATGCTCAAGCCATGGAGAAAATTGAAAGCGATGAGGAATCGCCTAGCCCGGATGAGCACGATGAGCTGCTGCCGGAGGCCATTGAGATCGTCATAGATGCGGGCCAGGCCTCCATCTCCATGTTGCAGAGGCGCCTGCGCATAGGGTATGCCCGTGCCGCCCGGCTTATAGACGAAATGGAAGCCAGGGGGATAGTCAGCGGCTTTGAGGGCAGCAAGCCCCGGAACGTGCTCATAACCCGGGAGGAGTTTGAAAGGCTGTACAAGGATGCAAAATAGGAGGATGCAAGTTCAGTAAAAATGAAGGTGGGAATGGTTTCTCTAGGTTGCGACAAAAACAGGGTGGATTCGGAGGTCATGCTGGGACTAATTTCCCGGGCTGGCCACACCATTGTCAACAGGCCCGAGGAAGCAGACGTCATAATAGTAAACACCTGCGGCTTTATAGACCCCGCCAAAGAGGAGTCGGTGGAAACCATACTGGAGCAGGCACAGTATAAAAAGGCAGGAAAGTGCAGCCTGCTGATTGTGACGGGTTGCCTGGCCCAGAGATATTCAAAGGAAATCATGGATGAGATACCGGAAGTGGATGCTGTGGTGGGTACAGGCCGTTTTACCGAGATATTGGATATAATTAACCGGTGCGAGTCAGAGCATGAACGTCTGGTAGCTGTGGGTAGCCCTAAATTGCCGGATATAAAAGATGTTCCCAGAATGCTTACTACTCCGTCATATACGGCTTACCTAAAGATATCGGAAGGATGCAGCAACTGCTGTACTTATTGCGTTATACCGCAGCTCAGAGGCCCCCATGTCAGCCGTCCCTTGGACGAGGTGCTTGGGGAAGCCCGGCAATTGGTCGACAGGGGCGTAAAGGAGATAATACTGATAGGCCAGGATTTGACCAGGTACGGCCAGGACCTCAAAGGGGATGTATCGCTGGTGAAGCTGGTAAAGGAGCTGGTCAAGATCCACGAACTTGCCTGGGTCCGCCTGCTTTACTGCTATCCTGACCGGGTTACGGACGCTCTCATCGACGCTATAGCCGAAGAAGAAAAGGTGTGCAACTATATAGATATACCCATACAGCACATACATCCGCGGATACTCCGGAAGATGAATCGGCCGGCCAATCCGGAACAGATCAAAAATCTTCTCTTGAAGCTTAGAAAGAGGATACCAGATATAATAATCCGCACTTCCCTCATTGTAGGCTTCCCAGGCGAGGGGGAGGAGGAATTCCAGGAGCTGGTCGATTTCGTTAAAGAATTTCAGTTCAACAGGGTAGGGGTATTTCCCTATTCCAGGGAAAATGGGACGCCGGCTGCCCGGCTGCCCAACCAGGTGGATGAAGGAACAAAAGAAGCCCGAAGGGACGCCCTGATGAGCATACAGCAGAAAATATCGAAGAAGCTGAACCGCCAGAGAATAGGGCAGGTCTGCAAGGTCCTGATAGAAGGAATAAGCTCGGAGGGCGTTTACTTTGGCAGGTCATACGGTGAAGCGCCGGAGATAGATGGGCAGGTATTCGTAATAAGCGACAGAGCGCTTAAAGCCGGCGATTTTGTGGATGTCAGAATAACCAAGGCATACGAATACGATTTGTTGGGGGAAGATTATGAGTCTAGCAAATAAGATAACCATTGTGAGGATAATGCTGGTGCCCATATTTATGGCCCTTCTGCTTTCCGATTTTCCTTATAGCAACTTTATAGCGGCCCTCATATTCATTGTGGCGGCCAGTACAGATACGGTGGACGGGTATATAGCCAGGAAGAGAAACGAGGTCACAACCTTCGGCAAGTTTATCGACCCGCTGGCGGACAAGATTTTGGTAACCGCCGCGCTGGTCATTCTTGTAGAGATGGGCAAGATATCCTCCATAGTGGCCATCATAATAATAACCAGGGAATTCATAATAACGGGTTTCAGGGTTATAGCCGCCTCGGAGGGGATAGTCATAGCAGCCAGTTGGTGGGGCAAGGCCAAGACCATCATTCAGATAATTGCCATAGTCGCCATCATTCTGGACAACATACCTTTTAAATGGATAGGCATCCCATTTGATAGGATAGCTTTGATTCTGGCTGTCGTGATTACCATAATTTCGGGCCTTGACTATATCATCAAAAATTTCAATATACTCAGCCAATAAAAGGAGATGGGAATAATTATGGACGCCGAAATCATTGCAGTGGGCAGCGAATTGCTGTTAGGCCAGATTGCAAACACCAACGCTCAATACATATCTCAGCGCCTCTCATCGGTGGGCGTGAACGTGTATTACCATACCGTGGTGGGTGACAACAAAGAGCGCCTGCTGAAAGCGCTCGAGATTGCATGTAAGAGAGCCAACATCATAATCACCACAGGTGGACTGGGACCAACCATGGATGACCTTACTAAGGAGACTATTGCCGAATACTTAGGGATGGAACTAATGCTCCATCAGCCCAGCGCGCAGGCGATACGCGAGTATTTCGCAAGAAGAGGCAGGGTCATGACCGAGAACAATTTGAAGCAGGCCATGTTCCCCAGGGAGGCTATAGTTCTTCCCAATGCCGTGGGGACGGCTCCGGGTGCCATCATAGAAAAAGATGGTAAAACCTTCATCATATTGCCCGGGCCGCCTTTTGAGATGCAGCCCATGTTCGAAAACCACGTAATTCCCTATCTGGCCCAAAGGGAAAACCAGAAGATCTTTTCAAGGGTCCTCAGAATATACGGCATTGGCGAATCGGCCGTAGAAGAGATGATAAAGGACCTGCTCGAAAAGCAGACCAATCCTACCATTGCGCCTTTGGCAGCATACGGGGAAGTAACCCTCAGATTGACGGTCAAATGCCCTAGATCCCAGGACCCTCTTGAGCTTATAAAACCCGTTGAGGATGAGATACGTAGGCGCCTCGAGCAGGCCGTATACGGTATAGACGATGATCGCCTGGAAACGGTGGTAGCCAGGCTGCTTAAAGAGAGGGGCCTGACATTAGCGATGGCTGAATCGTGTACCGGTGGCCTGATAAGCAATCTACTCACCGATGTGCCGGGGATCTCCGAAAATCTTCTTGAAACCTGCGTCACCTATAGCAATCAGGCCAAAATAAACCGGCTGGGGGTAAAGCACGAAACCCTGGAGGCATACGGGGCTGTAAGCCCGCAGACGGCGCAGGAGATGGCCGAAGGGATACTGAGAACCAGCGGCGCCGACATAGGCCTTGCAGTAACGGGTATAGCCGGCCCTGGCGGTGGAACTCCCGAAAAACCCGTAGGTTTGGTATACATCGCCATTGCAATGGACGGTAACGTGGAGGTAAAACGCATATATAACCAGGGAGACAGAAAGCGCATCAAGCTCTCCACTGCCAATACAGCCCTGGACCTGTTACGCCGGAAGCTGCTGGGGCTTTAAGCATTAATGCTTGACCCTCTCTATGGATTGCATTATAATTGAATTAGAACGTGTGTTCGAGAAAAATGGAGAGAGGCAGGTGAGTTATCTGGCTTAAAGCCAGGTTTAAGTTATGGATAAATCAAAAGCGCTTGAGATGGCCATCAGCCAAATTGAAAGGCAGTTTGGCAAGGGTTCGATCATGAAGCTGGGTCAATCCAGCCATATGAACGTAGAAGTGATATCCACAGGAGTGCTGGACCTGGACATTGCACTGGGAGTCGGAGGATTGCCAAGGGGAAGAGTTATAGAGATATTTGGCCCCGAATCCTCGGGTAAAACGACGGTTGCGCTGCACGTCATCGCCGAGGCGCAAAAAGCAGGCGGTATAGCCGCATTTGTAGATGCGGAAAACGCTCTGGATCCCAAGTATGCTAAAAATCTGGGAGTGGATATAGATAATCTGCTGGTTTCGCAGCCCGATACCGGAGAGCAGGCGCTGGAAATTACCGAAGCCCTCGTGCGAAGCGGAGCCGTTGACGTAATCGTCGTCGACTCGGTAGCGGCTCTGGTGCCGCGGGCGGAACTGGACGGCGAAATGGGAGATGCCCATGTTGGCCTGCAGGCCAGACTGATGTCCCAGGCCCTGCGTAAGCTTTCGGGTGCCATAAACAAATCCCGGACGGTCGCCATTTTTATAAACCAATTGAGGGAAAAGGTCGGCGTGACGTTCGGTAACCCTGAAACCACGCCCGGGGGAAGGGCGCTTAAGTTTTATGCGTCGGTACGCCTGGATGTGCGGCGCGTGGATACCATAAAGCAGGGCTCCGAGCCCATAGGTAGCCGCACCAGGGTGAAGGTGGTAAAGAATAAGGTGGCCCCGCCCTTTAAAGAAGCGGAGTTTGACATTATTTACGGAGAAGGCATTTCCAGGGAAGGCAGCATACTGGATTTGGCTTCTTCCATCAATATTGTTAACAAGAGCGGTGCATGGTATTCATACGGTGATATAAGGCTCGGGCAGGGAAAGGAGAATGCCAGACAGTTCCTCAAGGAAAACCCTCATATAGCGGCCGAGATCGAACAGAAGGTACGAGAACAGTTTAAGTTAGAAGGAACGACGGTGGGCCCCGTCTCCAGCCAGGATGTGGTAGAATGAAGGGCGACGATTTAGGAAGTTTTACAGCTTCAGTATGTTGACATGTACGGGTAAAAGATATACAATTAAAGGTGATGGTTTACACCTGAATCTCAGTGTAAATCGGTAAGGTGTTGATATATCCACCCCAATGCCCGCTGGACAAACGAGGAATCGTAGCAGAATGTTTTCTTCGTTTTAGCAGTGCTAATTGAAGTAGCGAGGAGGTGTCCGTAAATCCGTGGACATACTACTAGTGGTTCTTGCCCTGGTAGTAGTAGCCATTGGAGCGGGCGTCCTGGGATACAATTATCGAAAACGGATTGTAGAGGAAAAGATAGGCAATGCCGAAGAGGCCGCCAGAAGGATTGTTGAAGAAGCTAAAAAACAGGCTGAAGCATTAAAAAAGGAGTCCTTACTTGAGGCAAAAGAAGAGATCCACAGGCTGCGAAGCGAATTTGAAAGGGAAACTCGAGAAAGGCGAAATGAAATCCAAAGGATAGAGCGTAGGCTCCAACAAAAAGAGGAAAGCCTTGATAAAAGAGCTGAGGTTCTGGAACAGAAGGAAGAAAACCTGAATAACATGCAAAAAGAAATTCAGAGCATGCGTGAAGAGGTTGAAGACCTGTATAAGCGTGAGATAAGCGAACTGGAGCGCATAGCACAGCTCAGCCAGGATCAGGCTCGTGAGATATTGCTGAGCAATGTGGAGAAAGAACTCACCCATGAGATAGCCGTGAAGATTCGAGAGTATGAGAACAGGCTGAAGGAGGAGGTTGATAAGAAGGCCCGTGATATAATGTCGCTGGCTATTCAAAAGTTTGCCGCTGATCATGTAGCCGAATCCACCGTTTCCGTTGTGGAACTCCCCAACGATGAGATGAAGGGGAGAATCATCGGAAGGGAAGGGCGCAATATTCGTACTCTGGAAACGCTGACAGGAATAGATCTAATAATCGACGATACTCCGGAGGCTGTCATATTGTCGGGCTTTGATCCCATAAGAAGGGAAATTGCCCGGATTGCCCTTGAAAAGCTCATACTGGACGGGAGAATACACCCGGCTCGCATAGAGGAAATGGTAGAAAAGGCTAGAAAAGAAATTGAAAACCAGATACGCGAAGCAGGTGAGCAGGCCATATTTGAAGCTGGGGTACATGGCATTCATCCCGAACTGGTCAGGCTGTTGGGTAAGCTGAAATACAGGACCAGCTACGGTCAAAACGTATTGAAGCATTCCATTGAAGTGGCTCACCTGGCAGGTATCATGGCTGCTGAGCTGGGAGCAGATCAGAAGCTTGCTAAACGGGCTGGACTGCTACACGACATCGGAAAAGCGGTTGACCATGAAATGGAAGGTTCTCATACTCAAATCGGAGCTGAACTGGCTAAGAGGTATCGTGAAAGCGCCGATGTGGTACACGCCATAATGGCTCACCATGGCGATATAGAGCCCAATACCGTTGAAGCTATACTGGTGCAGGCAGCGGATGCTATTTCTGCAGCAAGGCCAGGAGCTAGAAGGGAAACTCTGGAGGCCTATATCAAACGGTTAGAGAAGCTTGAAGAGATTGCCAATTCTTTTGCGGGAGTAGAAAAATCCTTTGCAATCCAGGCAGGACGTGAAATCAGGATCATAGTAAAGCCTGATAAGGTAAGTGATGACCAGGCGCTCTTAATGGCTAGAGAAATAGTAAAGCGTATAGAAAAAGAGCTTGAATATCCAGGGCAAATAAAGGTCAATGTTATCAGAGAGACAAGAGCCATTGAATATGCAAAGTAAGGTGTGACGGTATACGTCACACCTTTTCAACTTTTAGCTTTGTTATTATTATATGTTTTTACGCAAGAAAATTTACATTCCAAAAAGAAGGATTTTTTTAATATATGTAGAATATACAAAAGTAGACAAACACTTCAAATCAAAAAAGCAATAGGGGGTCACGTCATGGAGGTATTAAAGGTATCAGCTAAATCCAATCCTAACGCTGTTGCAGGTGCGTTAGCAGGGGTTTTGCGCGAGCGAGGGTCGGCTGAACTTCAAGCGATAGGAGCGGGGGCAATAAATCAGGCAGTAAAGGCAGTGGCTATCGCGAGAGGGTTTGTGGCACCCAGCGGCGTAGACCTAATATGCATCCCCGCTTTTACAGATGTCATAATCGATGGAGAAGAAAGAACGGCCATAAAATTGATTGTTGAACCTCGATAAAACCTACCGCAAGGTAGGTTTTATTTTTTGCAATGATTTACACCCGCCACCCCATTGACATATCCTAAAATAGAAGGCCTACTTCATATTATACATATTATAATCGATAATTTGGAGGTTTGCAAAGGGCATGTATAGCCGATTTTTTGTAATAGACGGCCATTGCGATACCATAAGCAAGCTTGATGATATAAACGCTATGGAATGCCAAAATATAGCCCATATCTCGCTACCGGGGCTTCGTGAAGGTGGTGTGGGCATCCAGTTCTTTGCCGTATGGATGGACCCATCGTATGCTGGCAAGTACTTCCACATGGGGCTACAGCTCATTGATAGATACAAGAGGATGCTAAATAAATATGCCACTCATTTTCATCCCGTACTGCGTTTGAGCGATGCGCAGGATGCCCTTGAAGCGGGCAGGATCGGCACATTGTTGACGGTGGAAGGCGGAGATGTGCTGGAGGGGAATCTCTCCAATTTAGAAATGCTCTATAATGCAGGAGTCAGGCTTTTAACCCTTACATGGAACCGCAGCAACCAGATAGCAGGCGCTGCAATGGATGACAATATCAGGTATGGCCTTACCCAATTTGGCGCCGAAGTGGTAAAAGCGATGAACGATCTGGGGATGATGGTAGACGTATCCCACGCATCCGATAAGGCTTTCTGGGATGTCATGGAGGTTTCCAGAAAGCCGGTCATAGCCTCTCATTCAAATGCAAGAGCGATATGCGCCCATCCCAGGAATTTAAGCGATGAGCAGGTCAAGGCCATCGCTTTAAAAGGCGGGGTGATTGGCATAAACTTCTACCCCAGCTTTTTAAACAAAACGGGAGAGGCGGGGATCATCGACATTATAAAACATATAGAGTACATTGCCGGCTTAACAGGGATAGACTGCATAGCCTTTGGCTCGGATTTTGACGGCATAGAAATCCTGCCCCGAGGAATAGAAGGCCCGCAAAACTTTCCCGACATAATAGAAGAGCTGCTCAGGTTAAATTATAGCGAAGAAGAAGTCCGGAAGATATGCCATAACAATTTTCTGCGCGTAATTGGGAAGATATTAAAATAGTCAATATATAAAACGAAGGAGTGCTTATACATGGTTTTCCATTTTGATGCACAGGAAAAAAACGGGTGTTTTGCAGACTTACATACTCATACCACTGCATCCGATGGGCTGCTAACCCCATCGCAGCTGGTCGCGCAGGCCCTGTGGGCAGGCCTTGGGGCAGTCGGCGTTACAGACCATGATTCTACCGATGGTTTAGAGGAGGCCTTGGCAGCCGGAAAGCAGCTAGGGATACAGGTTGTTCCGGGGATAGAGCTCAACACCAAGGCGGATGACGAGGAGATTCATATATTGGGCTATTACATCGATCATGACCTCCCGTGGCTTCAAGATCTGCTGGCCACCATGCGCGATGTCAGATGGACGCGGGCCAAAAAGATGGTAGAAAATCTGAGGAGGATATACAATTTCGATATAACCTTTGAAGAAGTTCAACAGGAAGTGACCGAGGGCGCCGCAGGAAGGCCGCATATTGCCCGTGCGCTGGTTAAGAAGGGTATAGTAAAGAATGTAGCGGAAGCCTTTGAGAAGTATTTAGGAACCGATTGCCCGGCATACGAACCAAGATACCACATGAGCGTTGAACAAGGCATCAAAGTCATCAAAGACGCGGGAGGAGTGCCCGTGTTGGCGCACCCCGGTTTGCTCAAGGACCAAAAGTATGCCCTGATTGCTATAGAACTCGGCGTTCTGGGTATCGAAGCCTTCCATAGCAAACATACTCCCGAACAGTGTGAGCGTTACAGGATATTGGCCCGTGAGCATGGCCTTATTGTAACGGGAGGCAGCGACTATCACGGCGAAAAGGGCGAAAATATGCCCCAGCTGGGAGATATAAGGATGCCGTGTAGTATCATAGAGCAGCTAAAGGGCATGGCACCAAAGCATACGTCCAGACATATTTTTGATAAATAAAATATGAATAAAAACATAGACGATAATGCAAATTCGTGATATAATACATGGGAAAATGATAGATTGTAAGTGGAATCTTTCATTTGAGGGGGAATATGAGTTGAGGTTATCGGCAAAAAGTTCTTCTATTTCAGGGTCTCTGACGCTGGCCATTGACGCCAAAGCGAAAAAAATGAAATCTGAAGAATTGGATATTGTAGGTTTTGGAGCAGGTGAGCCAGATTTTGATACTCCATCTTTCATCAAAGAAGCGGCAAAAGAGGCCCTGGATCGGGGCATGACTCGATATACGCCCGTAACAGGAATTGCTGAACTCAAGGAGGCCATATGTCGCAAGTTTAAAGAGGATAATGGCCTGGAATACAAGCCAAGCCAGATAATCGTATCCAATGGTGCAAAGCACTCGCTCTATAACGCCTTTCAGGCTATACTCAATCCGGGAGACGAAGTAATAATACCATCGCCCTATTGGCTGAGCTATCCGGAGCTGGTTAAGCTTGCCGACGGCATTCCGGTTTTTGTTGAGACCAGGGAAGAGGACCATTTCAAGCTAAATCCTGAAGATTTAGAGAAAGCCATCACCCCCAAGACCAGGGCTTTGGTTATAAATACTCCCAACAACCCTTGCGGTTGCGTATACGAGCGCGCCGAACTTCAAGCGATAGCCGAAATAGCGGTGAAAAATCAGCTGTTTGTGATATCGGATGAGGTATACGAAGCGATGGTGTACGACGGGGTGCAGCACACCAGCATTGCCTCTCTTGGCCCTGAAATAAAGGATTTGACCGTCGTAGTAAACGGGGTATCAAAAGCTTACGCCATGACGGGATGGCGTATAGGATACGCGGCTGCCCATGAGGACGTGGTCAAAGTTATGTCCAACGTACAGAGCCATACCACTTCCAATCCCAATTCCATAGCCCAATACGCCAGCCTGGCCGCCCTAACCGGGCCCAAGGATGAGGTCAAGGCCATGGTAGCCGAGTTTGACGCAAGAAGGAAGTACATGGTCGAAAGGATCAATTCCATACCCGGTTTATCCTGCAATATGCCAAAAGGCGCCTTTTACGTGATGATGAACATCAGCCAAGCCATAGGAAAAACCTATAAGGGCAGACGCATATATGGTTCTCTCTCATTTGCAGATGCGTTGCTGGATGCACAGATGGTAGCAGTGGTGCCCGGCATAGCCTTTGGTGCAGACAACTTTGTGAGATTGTCGTATGCCGCATCTCTGGAAAATATAAAGAAGGGGCTGGATAGAATAGAGGCCTTTATGAATGAACTTCAAGATTAAAATTTAAATATAGAATAAAATTAACCTTAGAATAGAGGTAAGTTTAAACATCCGTGAGAGAGGGGTATATTCTCCTCTATTTTTGTTGTTTAAATTTCCATCGAATATAGCATGCCATTCATCGGATACAGCATGCGAATTGATAAAATTCTACTTTTTTGCAGGAAATCATTAATTGGCGTCGAATTTTAGAACATATTAAAAATTGATAACCCGGATTATTCGTACGGTCTTTCAAAAACTTGAGGAAGGGATAATAATTTGATAGAATTACTCGAATGATAAAGGGGTATGCCTTATGGAATCGCATCAGATATATGAAAATCCGCTCATAATCCGATATGCTTCTAAAGAGATGCTGGAGAATTTTTCTGACGACAAGAAATTCAGGACATGGCGCAGGATGTGGATAGCGCTGGCCGAAGCCCAAAAAGAACTGGGGCTAAACATCTCTCAAGAACAGATAGACGAGATGAAAGCGCATCAGGCTTGCATCAACTATGAAGTGGCCCAGCAAAAGGAAAAAGAGGTACGCCACGACGTCATGGCCCACGTTCACGCTTACGGGGAACAGTGCCCCAAGGCCAAGCCTATCATACATCTCGGCGCCACAAGCTGTTATGTCACCGATAACGCCGATATCCTAATTATGATGGATGGGCTTAATATCATTAAAAGCAAGCTCTTAACCTGCATGCACTATTTATCTGAGTTTGCGTTAAAGTATAAGGATATGCCAACCCTGGGTTTCACGCATTTTCAGCCGGCACAGCTTACAACGGTTGGGAAGAGGGCATGCCTTTGGCTTCAAGACCTCATGCTCGACCTGGAGGAATGGGATCAGGTGTGGAGCAGCATACGGCTTCGCGGGGTTAAGGGCACCACCGGTACGCAGGCCAGCTTTCTTACGCTGTTTGATGGCGACCATGAAAAGGTGAAGCTGCTGGAGAAAAAGGTGCTAGAAAAGCTGGGTTTTGATCGGGCTTATCCCGTCACCGGCCAAACCTATCCCAGGAAGCTGGATAGCAGAGTGCTGAACCTGTTGAGCTCCATAGCCCAGAGCGCATATAAATTCGGAAATGACCTGCGGTTGCTGCAAAGCCTGAAAGAGCTTGAAGAGCCGTTTGGAGAGAAGCAGATAGGCTCATCCGCCATGGCTTACAAGCGAAATCCGATGAAGGCAGAGAGGATGTGCTCTCTGGCAAGATATGTGGTGGTCAATGCCCTGAATCCGGCCATTACAGCTTCTACCCAGTGGCTCGAAAGGACGCTGGACGACTCGGCCAACAGGCGTATAGCCATAGCCGAATGCTTCCTGGCTGTGGACGCAATCCTGAACATCTATATCAACATCGCCAGCGGCCTAACGGTATATCCCAAGGTCATAGAGCGCAGGATTAGGGAAGAGCTGCCCTTCATGGCTACCGAATATATCCTCATGGAGGCCGTAAAGAGGGGCGGTGACCGCCAGGAGCTGCATGAAAGAATCAGGCAATACTCCATGGAGGCAGCAAAGAGGATTAAGGCTTTAGGAGAGGATAACAACCTCCTAGAGCTCATCGCCGACGATCCTGCCTTCAAGCTTAGCCGGGAAGAAATAAACCGAATAATGGACCCGCGCAACTTTGTGGGAAGGGCGCCCCAGCAGGTTGAGGAGTTCATATCACAGCATATACAGCCCATACTGGATCGTAACCGGGAATTAATTATGGGTAGCGTAGAGCTAAAAGTATAATATTTAGATTAGGATAAGAGCCAATGGGTTCGCTTTCGGGACAATGTAGGATATGAATTATAATAAAAGGGAGGATTTTTAATCCTCCCTTAGTTTTACTATTCGAGCTGCCATGCGGCGCTTTTCATCGCTGATGGCGGCATAGTGTTTGCGCGTGGTGTTGACATCTTTATGCCCCAGCACATCGGCTACCAGGTATATGTCTCCGGTTTCGCGATAGAGTGCGGTGCCGTAGGTGCTCCTCAGCTTGTGGGGGGATATGTTTTTAAGCGGTGACACCAGTTTTGCGTACTTTTTAACGAGATTCTGTACAGCACGGTTGCTTATCCTGCGCTTTTGAAGGGATAGGAAAAGAGCATCTTCGTGCCCGGGCAGGGTTTCTATTTTTTTGCGCTCCTCCAAGTATTCCAGCAACGCTTTTCTGACTTCATCCCCAAAGTAGAGAATTACCTGGTTGCCGCCCTTACGGGTTACCCTGAAGCCGTTTACGTTAAAATCCAGATCGGAAATGTTTAGCCCTACGCACTCGCTTATACGTATGCCGGTGCCCAAAAAAACCGTTAAAATGGTAATATCCCTGAGCCTGGTGTACCTATGATAGCATTTCTGCTTTTCTGTCAGGCCTTCGCCGTTTTCAACGGCATCCAGCAACCGGGCCACCTCGTCGGGTTCAAGCCGAATGATGGGCTTTTCGTGAATTTTAGGGAGATCCACCAGAGCAGCCACGTTTTTATCCAGTTTCTCGCTTTTAAAGTAATAGGCAAAAAACGAGCGCAGGGCAGATAGCTTGCGGGCCTTGCCGGATTCGTGGTTTTCATGCTCGACATCCGGAACAGAGGGCCTGCTATAATAGGTAAGGTATTCGAGAAACATCTCTATATGAACGGCTTTTACGCGGTTTAAATCTTCCAGGGTAAATTGCGAAAAATGGTTTATATGGATAAAATCCTCTATTTGAGTCGTTAGAAATTCAAAAAAGAGCCTTAAGTCGTAAGCATAGTTTATGCGCGTTAATATGGAAGTATTGGGCTCAATGGCACGGAAGAAATCCCTGCAAAATTCGGGAAGTTCGTGCAGAACGGCCCTAAGCTTTTGAATGTTTTGCTGATTCTGCTGTATGCTAAAGGGCTTTTGATCAGGCATGGTGAAAGACCCCCTTTAGGTTTTTCTCCATATTACTTTTCGCAAAACTTGTATTTTGCGCATAGTTATTTATCCCTGGATAGCGTTTTCCCTTCTTCGGTCTGAATGCCATTTTGGACCTTTTTAGAAATTGCCTCTTTGATGGCGGATCTGGCTAATTTGTCGCATCGATTATTTTTTTCGTCGTCGCCGTGCCCCTTTGTCTTGATCCACTGGATCTTATGGATGGAGCTCAGCTCGATGAGACGCTTCCACAGATCCTGATTTGCAACCGGCTGTTTATCAGAAGTTTTCCAGTTGCATTGCTGCCATTTTTTTATCCAGCCCTTGTCAAAGGCATTAAACAGATACGCGCTGTCGGTATAAATCTTGACCATGCACGGCTCCTTTAACATTTCAAGGGCCTTTATGGGCGCCATCAGTTCCATGCGGTTATTGGTGGTGCTTTCTTCGTAGCCAGATATTTCCTTTTCGATGCCCTTATATGATAATATGGCTGCCCATCCGCCCGGGCCGGGATTGCCGCTACATGCTCCGTCGGTATATATCACAACCTGTTTCATCTCGACTTATCATCCTTCCACGAATCCGATACTTTATTTTCCCAGGGATTTTGCTTTGAGCATGCATGCATTTACCGCTTCGATGACGGCCCCGCGAAATCCCTGTTTTTCTAGTTGACGGACTGCTTCTATAGTGGTTCCACCCGGTGAGGACACCATATCCTTAAGCTCCCCGGGATGCTTTCCGGATTGCGACAGCAATTTGGCGGTTCCCAGGACGGTCTGAATGGCCATTCTGTATGCCAGGTCCCTGGGCAGGCCGGCCAGAACCCCTCCATCCGCCATGGCTTCTATAAACATGGCCACGTATGCAGGCCCGCTTCCGCTTACGGCGGTAACGGCATCCATGAGGTTTTCCGGTACCTCTTCTACCTTGCCCAGAGCACGCAGTATTTCCTTTATTTCCTTTAGTTCATCTAGCGATAGGTCATGGTTTGTACACAGCGCCGTCATACCCTCTCCAACCAAAGCGGGGGTGTTGGGCATGGTACGGACCACCTTGCACCTGCCGCCAATAATTTGCCTTATGAAATCAACCGTGATCCCCGCAGCTATCGACACCAGTATATGACTTTCTTCAAGGCAATCCTTTATCTCAAGCAGCACTTTGCCATATATATTGGGCTTAACAGCCAAAATGATGATGTCGCTGTTTGACACTACTTCGCAATTGTCCTTCGCCGCACATATTCCCAGTTCGGCTGACAACTTGTTAAGCTTGGCCAGATCCACATCAAAAGCATGTATGCTATTTGGATGCACGATGCCGTGTGCTATGACCCCTTTTATTATGGCGCTCGCCATATTGCCGGTACCGATAAAGCCCAAACGAAAGCTCCTCTTCCCTTCTGGCATCGCTTTCCTCCTTCCAAATAAATCGATCTTTGTTAGAGATTATATCATAAAAAATGGTACAAGTGTTAAATTAGGAGAAATTTTTGGGTAAATCGGGCCTAAAAAGGGCAAAAATAAAATCAACAGGGTTATTGACTTAAGGAAGTAAATATCATATAATAATAATCGTCATAAGTCGCAAAATGGTGAATTTAACAAAGTGAATAGTTTATAGGGGAGTAGCTCAATTGGTAGAGTAGCGGTCTCCAAAACCGTTGGTTGCGGGTTCGAGTCCTGCCTCCCCTGCCAAAAGCTAGACGCCATGCGGCTTTCATCCCACTGTACGTTACAGGACAATGTCTGATTTGACCAACGGTCTAATGCTTAATGCATCGAGCTAAATGAGAACCGGTCTATAGTATGGGTAATTTTAAGACCGTAGGTAGACCGGTACTCATGAAGTAAGTGGTAACAACAAAATTGTGGCTATCGGATTAAAAGGTGGGATGTTTGAGAACCGCCGCAAAGTAACAATATCAAAACCCTCTCTTACCTCTTTCTCCGTTGGAAACTAAGAGGTAGAGGGGGTTGTTTTATGCCTACAAAAGGAAGAAAGCCTAGAGATGTCGGGCGTACCTTTGCTTCTCTCTATGAAACATTCATTAGCCTAAAACAAGCAGAAGGATGCAGGGAACGCACCATAAAAGACTACAGGGATACACTCAGGGACTTTTCCAGGTTCTTCGATGTTAACCTGGTTATCACGAATCCTAAGCTATACGATGCTCTCATCGAATACTTCAAGTCTAAAGCGGATAAGCAGCCGGCCACATATAACCGACCTTATTCCAACCTTCATGCTTCCTTTGAGTTTTGCGTTGCGCAGTCATATTTAAGGTCCAACCCACTCAAGGATCTGGGCCTTAAAAAGCGCAAAGACGATGGTGAAAGTGTACGCCATGTGGATGAATCTGCACTAGAAAAACTGCTTAAAGCTATAGACAAGAAGACCTATACAGGATTGCGTGATTATGCCCTTATTCTTCTTACTCTCGATACCGGTATACGACCCAAGGAAGCATTTAGCCTCACGGTTGATGACGTAGATCTGGATAAGTTGATTGTGCACGTCCGCAAAGAGTATTCCAAAGTAAAGAAAGCGAGGATTCTTCCAATATCACCTGTTACGGCTGCTGCCATAGGCGAAGTGATTAACATGACTCCCGAAGAATGGGGCAATATGATATTTTACTCCACTACCGGCCTTCCTATGACAACCCATATGTGGACTAAACGGTTATACATGTACAGTAAAAAGATAGGCGTTAAAGTAACACCATACTCCTTACGCCATACATTTGCCATTATGTTTCTTAGAAACGGTAGTAACCAGTTTGCCCTAAAGTACGAAATGGGACATAGTACGATGGCTATGACGTCGCGTTATGTAAAACTAGCACAAATGGATATAGAAAATCAGCATAGGATTGCTTCACCTGTTATCAAACTGGTCAGACGAAGTATAAGGCCTGGCAAAAGAGGCTCAACCAGAAAATCATAAGCATGCATTATCTCCTATTCATAGTAAAAGGCCCGGGGAGTATTTCCCAAGGGCCTTTTATACTACCGATACCTGTCTAAGTATGCTTTAAGAAGAGCTTTAAATAACGGACCATGATTTGGCACTTTAAGG
>ENA-UPSB01001345-UPSB01001345.1-bioreactor-metagenome-genome-assembly--contig:-NODE-1345-length-29528-cov-6.059071_pt1 | contig 29528 bp, 29 predicted proteins | sample MGYA00238182_ERZ773286 | MGnify/ENA primary metagenome ERZ773286 (study PRJEB29026, sample SAMN07631240) | bioreactor metagenome | isolation source: Switchgrass digestor | place: USA: Dartmouth...
ATTTGTGAAAGGAGTTTATTTGAAAAAGGAAAGAAGTTTATTTGGGTTACATATGTGTATTCATGCATGCGCAAATCTGATAAACTTCTTTTGCTTTACAAATATCCTAAAAATGAATATATCCTAAAAAGGAGTAATGCAAGTGCTGTCAGAAAACATGAAGAAAGAGATTTCTGACAAAAACCTTTTTATGCTGTGCAGAAAATTGAATACCAGTGCGCTTGCTGAACTGCCGAACGGGTATCATGCAAGAACCTGCAGACGGAATGAACTGGACATATGGAAGAGGATGCACTTTGATGATGAGAAAACTGCCAGGCAACACAGCGATTATATGACTAAGTTTTTCAATGGTGTTTATGCATGCAGGGAAGATTTGTTTTTTAAAAAGTGTCTATTTGTTTGTGATAAAAATGATACTCCCATCGGAACATGTTTTGCATGGAAAGCATATGATAAAATCACTACGATACATTGGTTTAAAGTTGTAAGGGAATACGAAAGACTGGGCATCGGAAAAGCGCTGCTTTCCATTGTCATGAAGAGTATCCCCGGAAATGAATACCCGGTTTTTCTTCATACTCAGCCATCCAGCTTTCGGGCAATAAAACTGTACACCGATTTTGGATTTGCCCTGTTGACAGATCCGGTGATCGGGCACAGGCAAAATGATTTGGAAGAATGTTTGCCAGTTTTGAAAGCCCTCATGTTTAAGGATGCCTATCAAAAGCTGCGGTTTGAAAAGGCTCCCGAGGATTTTCTGGAAGCGGTGAAATCCGCAAGCATAAATGAATTCTGATGTATTTTTCAATCAGAAGAGGATTGTATCATTGGATGCCAGATGGGAATCACTGTTCCTGTTTTGTCACTCTCCCAGGCCGCCAGGATATTGGCGGTATTGACTATTTACCTGCTTCCGGTTCAGCTGTCTGTTTCATTTGATTGCCTCCTGATTTGTTGTTTTCTATTTTTTAATTTATCTTTTTACTTTGCATTACTGTTATATACCGGTTGGTTGATCGGCTGGTATTACCACATATGGTATATCATTTTTCGCTATATCCAGCAGCTTGTCCTTGTCACAGTCGTTTTCCACCATTTTGTTATCCAGTTCATGTATCATAACGTTGTATATTTTATCCACAATCGTTGATAAGCCATCTTTATTATATATACCATGGTAGAGTTCTTGCTTGGATTCTGTCGGAATCCTACTTATATCACCTACTACACAGCAAAATCTTGTCGGTCCGCCTGACAAACCAGTATATACTAAATCGAGATAAACAAGCGATTCGCTTTTTGCTTCTATACTGTTGATTTCTATTGTATCCGGATCAGGTACAACTTCCATAATAGATTTTAAACCTCGCACTGCCAGGTCTTCGCCTGTTGTTAAATAAACCTCACTGTTTTTAACTTGGCCTTCGATATTGCTTTTTTCATCGTTATCTGTATCGGAGGTTTTGCTATCATCCGTATTGACACTCTCGTTGTCTTGCAGGATTCTTCCAGTTACTTCCGATCCGCTGTCATCTGCGTTTTTAATACTTGCTTCTTTTGCCGTTTCACTTACCCCGTTATTTTCTAGAGTATTGTTTTCTATGTTACTGTTTTCCATAGTATTTTCTTCTATAGTATTCCCTCCTATTACGTCATTTCCTGCAGCATCTTCCATCTCGCTTGCATCTGTACTGCTGTTATTTTGCTCCTGTTCTTTTAGCGCCATTATATCTGCATATGTAACATAGTGTTCACGTTCTGTCAGTTTTGTTGCCAGTCTTCCTACAATAAAGCCTGCCGCAGCCAACATTATTATGCATGCCATTATTAGTATTGTCTTGGCGGATATGTGTTTCATAGAATCCTCCTTTTCTTTGGTCAATAAATCCATCCGCTATGCCGTACTATCTTAAACCTGTCAACTGTTTATGCCGCCTGATTTAATATAAGCAGTTATGGTATCATCTCAGGCGTCATATCAGACGTCATAAGCATTACAGGTACCGCAAATACCACACATTAATACAAACACAATCTTGCAAAAGTTTCTGTATTTTCTTTCCGCTTTACTAAATCCACCCTTTTCCCCTTTATTTTACCAAACTATTTACTGCCTGAATAAATTTATTTTCTATTTTGTATTAATCCTAATCATGAATCCACTGAATGCTTGCCTATACATATTGTAATAAACCCTTCGTCCCTTGCATAGTATTTTGCATTGATATTTGCTATTCCACCAAGGAGATGAATGTATGGTTGCTGTTTGAGTGTTCAAAGGGTCGACAATCAGCAGCCAGCTTAAAACCCTGGAAAAGTATAATATGGATGTAATGGTATTGGAAACGAAATATTATAGAGTTTATTCAGAATGGAACCAAAATCAAATTATTGAAAGAGCTCTATAGAGGTTTGTGACCATATGTAAGAAAACTGCATAAATAGTTGTGGGGGGAGATGCCCCCCTTATTGCACCAAGTTTCCAAGAGAAAATTAAGTATCATAAATTACGGTAAAGCATATTATGAGGAAATATAATATGGACAGTTCTTCAGTTTAGATGTAACTGCGATTTTCACCTGATATTTGTTATAAGCCAACTCCTGCAAATTATCATCAGCAATAACAGCGGACACGAACCTCCTCCCTTATGCGTTTGATATCCTCCGGCCTTGGCGGTTCCGTTCCTTCCGTCAGGCAGGCGGCTGTGCCAAAGGAGGCGGCATTTATCAGGCATTCTTCCAGGTCACTTCCCTGTGAGTAGGCACCTATAAATCCCGCTATCAGACTGTCACCGGCACCTATGGTGGAAACAGGTTTAATGGGTGGTGCCTCGATAATATAACTGAAATCATCAGTTGCTGCACCTGCCCCTTTTGCTCCCATGCTTATGATGACATTTTCTATGCCCATATCGTGTATTTTTATTGCCGCAACCCTTGCCTGCTCTGCCGTTTCTATCCGCTCACCAGTCAGTGCCCGTATCTCCTGTTCGTTGGGCTTTATCAGCCAGGGCTTGATGCAAAGCAAGTCTTTCAATGTAAATGAATTACAGTCAACTGCAAGCAAACATCCAAGGCTACGCAATTCCGTCAGAAAATTCATCACGCAATCCGTTGACAACCCCTTAGGAATTCTTCCGGCAAAAGAAACAATGGTATTCTTGTCCACGTCCCGCCCCAGTTCCTTCAAAAGCCGGTTCACAATACCAGGGGATAAGCAAAAATTATCCAGGCTAATTCTGGTTTCCGGAGCCTGCAGAGTATGAATGGTAATGTTTTCCCGTATCCTGCCCCTACAATAAATTACTTTGAAATTAAGGTCATGTTTTTTTAATTTTGAAACAAAGTCAGCAGCATTTTCCTCTCCTAAAACAATATAGGCTGTATTATCTATATGGTTTCTGGACAATGCCCTGGAAATGTTGACCCCTTTCCCCCCTGCAGCTACAATAACCGAATCTGCATAATTTTCCTTGTACGGGCTGAAATTCTTCACTTCATAATGGATATCAAATGCAGGATTTAATGTAACAGTGACGATATTCATACTCTTACCTTTCTTATATTGTTTAAAGCTGAATTCAAGCCAATGATTATTTGTAAAGCATTGCGTTAACACTTTCAGCACAACGACTTAATTTTACTCTTAACGTCAATGCCAAACTGTTGTTATTAATCTATTTTACCAGTATACCGTTCCCGTTTCAAAAGTAAATACTGAGTTTATTGGGTTCAGATTAAAAGGCGAGAAAATCGGCGTGTTCTTTAGATAAATGATGTTATTTAAGCCTATTGATAAATATTGCCATATTACTGTTAAATTTTGTCTTCGGTATATATTGACAATAAATCAAATAGAAATAAAATGATAATTGTTAGCACTCATTTCTAGTGAGTGCTAAGCAAGTAAAAGTTGAAATATGTACCTGCACATTAACCAGTTAAAAGAAAGGAGCATTTTTATGTAAAGCCTTTCTTCCCCTTGACATTCTTAAGCTTTCAAATTTATGCCATGTGTTGAAAACCAGTTGTTTCTGAGCATTAAATCAATCTGCCGCATCAACAAACCTGAGATAGCGTTGTGAAACAGGAACAATGCTATCTCTTGCAATAATTTATTCCTTACCAAACTTTATTATAATGAAAATATCAATAAACAATGGTAGTAAAGGAGCTGAGCAGTTATGAAAGTCAAACCGCTAGGCGCAAGGGTTCTGCTTAAAGAAGTGGAAACCGAAGAAACAACAAAAAGTGGAATTGTTTTGCCATCCAACGCAAAGGAGAAACCTTATTTGGCAGAAGTAATCGAAGTCGGTCCCGGGGAAACAAAGGACGGGCATGAAATCAAAATGCAGGTAAAAAAGGGAGACAAGGTTCTCTACAGCAAGTATGCCGGTACTGAAATCAAACTGGACGGGCAAAAGTATCTGATAATCAAACAGGATGATATTCTGGCCATAGTAGAGTAAAGGAGGTATATAGGTATGGCAAAGACGATTACTTTCGATATAGAGGCAAGAAAACTTATTGAATCCGGTGTAAACAAACTGGCAGATACGGTAAAGGTCACTCTGGGGCCAAAGGGCAGAAACGTAGTATTGGACAAGAAATATGGTTCTCCTGTCATCACCAATGACGGTGTTACCATTGCCAAGGAAATTGAGTTGGAAAATCCATATGAAAATATGGGCGCTCAACTGGTTAAGGAAGTAGCCAGCAAGACCAATGATGTGGCCGGGGATGGTACAACCACAGCAACATTGCTCGCTCAGGCAATTGTAAGAGAAGGTATGAAAAATATAGCTGCAGGAGCCAACCCCATGATCCTGAAAAGAGGTATAGAAAAAGCCACCGAAAAAGCCGTGGAAGTAATCAAAAACAACAGTCAGAAAATCAAAGGCAGACATGATATGGCCTTTGTTGCCACAATATCTTCCGGTGATGAGGAGATAGGAAATCTGATCACCGAAGCAATGGAAAAAGTCACGGCTGATGGTGTTATAACCATAGAAGAATCCAAAACATCCGATACCAGCATTGAGTTGGTGGAAGGCATGTCTTTTGACAGGGGTTACATATCTCACTACATGATCACAGACAGTGAGAAAATGGAAGCTGTGTTGGATGATCCCCTTATCCTCATAACTGATAAGAAAATCAGCAATGTACAGGACTTGCTGCCTGCTCTGGAACTGGTGATAAGAAACGGAGCAAAGCTTCTTTTGATCGCAGAAGATGTGGAAGGAGAAGCTTTGGCAACCTTGGTTGTAAACAAACTGAAAGGCACTCTGAACTGTGTAGCGGTAAAAGCCCCGGGCTATGGCGACAGGCGCAAGGAAATGCTGCGTGACATAGCAATCCTGACCGGCGGACAGGTTGTTTCCGAAGAAGTTGGTATGGACCTCAAAGACATGAAACTTGAATGGTTCGGAAAATGCAAATCCGTAAAGGTACAAAAAGAAAACACCATAATAGTAGACGGTGCAGGTAATCAAAAGGATATCAAGGGCAGGATTGAATCAATCAAGAAGCAGATAGAAACTACCACTTCCAGCTATGATAAGGAAAAGCTCAGCGAAAGGTTAGCCAAGCTGTCCGGAGGAGTTGCTGTAATCCGTGTCGGTGCTGCCACCGAAACCGAAATGAAAGAAAAGAAATACAGATTTGAAGACGCCCTCAACGCGACAAGAGCAGCCGTAGAAGAAGGTATCGTACCTGGCGGTGGAACTGCATATATCAATGCGATTCCCGAAGTGGCCAAACTGGTGGATACACTCCAGGGCGATGAAAAGACAGGAGCTGCCATAATTTTGAAAGCATTGGAGGAACCAATGCGTCAGATTGCAATAAATGCAGGCGTTGACGGTTCAGTGGTCGTAGAAAACGTGAAGAAGAGCGAGAAAGGAATCGGCTATGATGCAGCAAAAGGTGAATATGTAAATATGTTCGAAGCAGGTATCATAGACCCTGTAAAAGTCAGCCGTTCCGCCCTCCAGAATGCAGCATCGGTAGCAGCCATGATACTGACCACTGAAAGCGCTGTCGCAGAGAAGCCGGAGAAAAAGAATACTCCACCGGCACCGGCGGGAGATATGGACTATTAAAATCAGGCATAAGGGGTAAGGACATAGGTCAACAGTTTTCATAATCTTTTGTCCTATTAAACCCCTTTCGCCTTTATATACAGGATAAAGGAGCCTTGGGAGCCAAGTCCTGAAAGGCATCCAAAGGCTCCCTTTATCCGCTGGATTAAACAGTCAATTTGACACAACATCATGGAAAGCTTCATTGTTTTAGCCTCAGATTACAGCATCAGAGCGCTATAGGCATGAATTTCCTGGCTTACCTTTACTTCATGCAAAGGCCATTGGATATGGGGATGATGTAATGGGAAATTGCTTGTTGTCCATTGACTGGGATTATTTTATTCAAATACAAACAGAAAACTGGGGTTCATATACAGAAAGCAAAAAAAATCTGACGGATTTATGGTATAAGCGTTTTTTTCAGGCAAAAGCGCAGGGCAGGAACATTCAAAATTCATTTCGGCTATCCCCGGAAGTGGACACTTTCTGGGAGAAAATCAAACGGTTTTTCCACTTCGGCAATGGCACAAAAACTTATGTTTCCGACTCCCATTCCCTGTCCTATAGCATAGCAGAAAGTCATGGCTTAAGGACCGTATACCTGTTTGACTCCCATGCCGATCTGGGCTATGGGGGTATCTCCTCCCTTAATTTTGAAATTAACTGTGCCAATTGGCTCGGTAAACTATTTAGAGATGATCGGATAGATGAAGCCAATATAATATACAGCCCATTTACAACTGAAAAGCCGGAATTTTTCAGAGCCATGAACAATACTTTCAATGTCCGGTACTTATCTTTCGATGACCTGTCGTCAGGTATCGATGTCGGCGCTGTTCATATATGCCGTTCCGGAGCTTGGACGCCCCCCTGGCTGGATGAGAGGTTTGAACAGTTCGTCAAAGTCTCGGGGCTTCCTTATGAAATTACAGACTGTCCGGAAAGAAAATGGAATACGGAGAATATCAGCCTTTCCGAACAGATCAGCTATTTAATGGCATGATTGACGGCTATATGTAATTTTTGCCCTAGAAATAAACGTCTATTTTTTATCTTGTTACTGTTACAGAGTCTTCCAATGATTCCTATTCCACGCTTATTACCGAAACAGGACAGCTTTCTTCAGCTTCCTTTGCTGCCTCTTCCGCATTTTCCGGAACTTCGTCTACATAAACCTCTGCGAAACCGTCATCAGCCATCCTGAAGACCTCCGGGCAGATAGACGGACACAAGCCACAACTGATGCAACCTTCCCTGTCAATAGATGCTTTCATGGTATCTCCTCCTTAATTTCACAGCATTAACGCTAAAGCTTATAAATAGTTGTCTGGTCATGCTTTCATATTTATTTTCAACTTTATTATAGAACTGCAAAATATAAAATTCTGTGACCCATATCACAAAAATTATTTATTAATTATTTTTCCTACATTTTTTATAATTATTGATATTGTCCCGTCGGAATTATTAACAAATTCAATTTTTTCCTTATTGTTATAAAAGCTTAGGGGAAAATTTATTTCTATTCCCGTATCAGTCTTTATTCTATGGGTTTTGAATTTCTTTTCCGCAAGCTTTTCAGATATGGGGATATTCTTCTCCGTCAGACCTGCTTTTTGCACTTCTTCCATGTATTCTTTCCGGATTTCAATATTATTATCGAAAACTTCCTCCACCAGGTCATCCAACTGAATGACCCTTGTCTCCTCAAGACAATCCGAAACCGCTTTCTTCAGCCTGGTTGCAGTCTCAAAATCTTCATTATAATACTTCCTGCTGATTTTTTGTGCCACCTTGTTGATTATTTTTACCTTTTCATTATCCGAAAGCTGTGTGGTGCAACCCAGAAACCTTCCGGAAAAATAATATTCCTTTTCACCGTTTATTTCATAAGCTTTCTCAATAAGCTTCATCTCAAGGCTGTCAAGATTTATGAGAACACATTCATCAACTTTCTGGGATTCGGAAGGCAGCAGGGTCCTGTACCGGATTATTGTATTGGAAATACCCTGTTCTCCCTGTTCCACGTAATGGGTATATCCGGACTTGTAATTAAGTTTCAGAATACCCAGATGCAACTGGTTTTCAAAATAGAAAACACAGCAAATCAGATCTGCGGGTGGAATGTCCACATTCTTCTGCATAATTTCAAACAGCCTTTCTGCAATCCTGATGCTGCCCTGCAGGAAATACTCCGGATTATGCTTGATTTCCACGCATATATCTTTAATGAAGTTCGGCCCGTCATTAAATCTCGCGGTCTTTATGTTGTTATCTGAAATAATTCTTTCGATATGCTTTTCGATGAAGTTATTCCGTTCTTCATCAACATCCAGCTCACTGTCGGAAAGGACAGGCATGGTGACGTTATTGTCCAGAATATGAAGTACAGCTCTTTTTATAATTATGTCTTCCGCCATCTGCAGTAAACCTCACAATCATAATTTTCTTTTATAATACATAATAATTTATCGTTCCGAACGCCGCAAGGCTTTCACATGTTTTACCACACCATGCTCAATGCAGCACCATTAATCATTGTCTGAACTCATTCGTGAATATATATCAATACTCTTATCTCCAGGTTTCATACTCCAGCATCAACATAACATTTTAATTTATATATTAAAAATATTAAAGTTCTAATTAATAATATTAATATTCTTATTGACAATATATAAAGTATATATTATCATATATTTTATGAAAGGGTTTATAGGAAGTTTCAACAGCCAATAAATTTTCAAGAGGTGAATCTTATGGCAGGTGAAGTACTTGGAAAGTGCCCCGTATGCGGTCAGACCACCGAGATTACCAGGATCAGTTGTGATGCATGCGGTACTACAATCGAAGGGCATTTCCACCTTTGCAAGTTTTGCAAATTAACAGCAGAGCAGAAAACCTTTATTGATGTGTTCATAAAATGCAGAGGAAATATAAAAGAAGTGGAAAAAGAACTGGGCATATCCTATCCCACAGTGAAAAACAGGCTTGAAGACGTAGCAGCAGCCCTTGGATATAAAGGAGAACCTGAAACATCCCCCTCAGGCAACAAAAAAGATATCCTGGATAAGCTCAATAACGGTGAAATCAGTGTTGATGAAGCCATTGAACTGCTGAAAAGCTAGTTCTGAAAAAAACAAAGCCGGGCAGTAGACATACTCAACCCGCAATTGTATGTTGTCCGCTGCAACAGAACCCTTTGTCACATTATGATATTAAAATTTTCAAGTAACTGCAGGGGCCACGCACACGAATAAATTATTAACTGAATAATGGGAGGATGTGATTTAAATGTCACTTAGTGAAGAAAAAATCCTTATACTGAAGATGCTGGAAGAGGGCAAGATTACAAGTGAAGAAGCAGCCAAACTGATAGAAGCATTGCAAAACGGAGAGAAGCAGGCCGCCTCTGGATCTGCCGGCAGGCAACAAAAGCAACCTAATTTCCAGGATGAAGTGGCAAAAGTAAGGGATCGTCTAAACGAATGGAAGAAAGAATTCCAAAACAACTACAACCAAAAAGACTTTGACCGCATTATTGACGAATTCAGCAGCAAAGCGGAAAAATTGGGAAAGAACGTGGCATACACCACTTTTGGCCTTGTAGACAAAGTGATCGATTTTGTAGGCAGTTTCGTAGATACTAATACTTTCAACTTTTTCGGAAGCTGTCCGACAGTTGAGAAAAGTTTCGAGACTCCCGCCACCGACGGAATGGAGCTGGAAGTAGAGGCTACAAACGGAGCCATAGTGGTTAAAAAGCATCTCGACAATAAAATAGTGATTAAATCAAGAATCAAGAGCCGTTCCAACAATGCCGATAATGTACTTATGTTTACCGACGAAGGAAATACCGTGTCCCTTAAATTGAACAATCCAGGTAACGTAAGCGTATACCACGAAGTATTTCTTCCGGCGGCCAAGTTTAAAAAGATCAGTCTTACTACCGCCAACGGCAGAATCTACGCCGAGGATTCACTGGCTGAAAGTTTTAATGCGACTACGCGAAATGGCAATATAGAATTGATGGGAGTAAACAGCGATGCCATTGTGGCTTCAACAAAGAACTCGAGAATTCAGGTCAGCTATGTTATAGGAAAAAATATAGAAATTGAAACAACCAATTCTGTCATTGATATAAAACATATAAAAGCTGAAAATGTAAAAGTTGAGACCACAAACGGGCGGATACTGGTGGAGAATGCACAGAACTATGAGGGCATAACGGAGATGAACTTAGTTCTGAAGACAACAAACGGTGGAATCAAGATAAATATGAATGACATGGATCAGAAAGGCTACAAAGTAAGGGCCAAAACCACCAACGGTGGAATTAACCTGCTTATACCGGAGATGATTTATCATAATGTAAACCGTCAAGGTCCCGGAGGCAATTTTGTAGAAGCCGAGTCCAACGGTTATGACATTTTCAATGAAAAGGTAAACATCAGTTGTGAAACCACCAATGGTTATATAGAAATTGTAAAATAGGAAAACCATTTAATGCCCCTGGGGATATTCCTGTGTTGATGTTTTCAACGCTGGAGAATATCCCTTTATTTTTATCCCGGTTTCCGGAAACGGTCATGATCAACAAACCTATAAAGCACGCATGGCAAGCTTTGGGATAAACTTTCAGCGTTTCTGTTTTTATGGATTAAAACAATAATATGTGCTATAATATATCACCGTAAGTGCTAATATTTTTATAATGAGGTGTGGAATGTTTGACAGGCTTGAAGTAATTGAAAACAGATACGAGGAAATAAGCATCAAATTAAGTGATCCCTCCGTTATTGCCAATCAGGATGAGTATAAGAAATTGATGAAAGAATATTCAGAGCTGGAAGAAATCGTAGTAAATACCGTGAATATAAAAAAGTCTTGAAGGATATATCGGATGCCAAAGAGCTCCGGGAGGAAAAATTGGACAAGGAAATGCATGAAATGGTAGAAGCGGAGATCGCAGAGTCTGAAGAAAAGCTGGAGAGAATACAAAAAGAGCTGCAAGTCCTCCTGCTTCCAAAAGACCCTAATGATGACAAGAGCGTCATAATGGAAATCCGCGCCGGAGCCGGAGGAGAAGAAGCTGCACTTTTTGCCGGCGACCTCTTCAGGGCATATTCAAAATATGCCGAGAGCAAGCACTGGAAAACCGAAATCCTTGACTCCAATCCCACGGAACTGGGAGGTTTCAAGGAAGTTGTTTTTTCAATTGAAGCAAAAGGTGCATACAGCCGTTTGAAGTTCGAAAGCGGTGTTCACAGAGTTCAGAGGGTCCCGACCACAGAAGCCAGCGGAAGGATACATACCTCCACTGTTACGGTGGCAGTTCTGCCGGAAGTGGATGATGTGGATATAGAAATAAACCCTGCTGATCTCCAGATAGACACTTACAGGGCCAGTGGCGCCGGGGGACAGCATGTCAATAAAACCGAATCTGCCATAAGAATAACCCACATTCCCACCGGTTTGGTGGTCACATGCCAGGATGAAAGATCCCAGCACAAGAACAGAGAAAAAGCAATGAGGGTTCTTCGTTCAAAGCTTTACAGCATGGCACAGGAACAGTTAAACAATGAAGTGGCACAAACCAGAAAAAGCCAGGTGGGCACCGGTGATCGAAGCGAAAGAATCAGAACCTATAATTTCCCGCAGGGAAGAGTTACGGACCATAGAATAGGATTAACCCTATACAAAATTGAAGAAATACTGGACGGTGATTTTGATGAAATCATCGATGCTCTTATAACTGCTGAGCAGACAGATAAACTGGGAAGCGGTGACAACGAGGACTAAAATTGAAACAACGAATAATAATATATCCCTCTCATGAATAGAATTTATAGATGAATCGGTTTTTCAGGGGGATATATGTGAAAGAACTGTTAAGAGTAAGTTTGGTTGGCCTGATATCCGGAATTACCGGTACTGGAATCGGTGGATTGATGGCCTTTTTTGTCAAAAATATAAGCAACCGGACCCTAAGCTCAATAATTGAATTTTCAGCCGGTCTGATGACTGCGGTGGTATGCTTCAAACTGATCCCCGAGGCCTTTCAGCTGGGAAATATTGCAATGGTTATTTGCAGCGTATTGATGGGAGTCTTCGCCATAATACTAATCGAAGATATCATATTAAATACTGAATTTCTAAAGAAAAAGAAAAGCAATCAAAATTCCGGTCTATTGAGGGTAGGTCTTCTCACAGCAATCGGCATAGCCCTGCATAACTTCCCCGAGGGCTTCGCCGTAGGCTCCGGCTTTGAAGCATCTGTAAGTCTTGGAGTAACTCTTACACTGGTAATTCTCATCCATGACATTCCGGAAGGCATTGCCATGGCAGTTCCTCTTAAAACAGGCGGGTTTTCTGGAATGAGGTCTTTTATGTTCACCATTTTATCGGGAGTTCCGATGGGCCTGGGGGCATTTATCGGAGCTGCCCTGGGAGGAATATCAAAACAGTTCATAGCAATGTGCCTGGGCTTTGCCGGGGGTGCAATGCTTTATATTGTGTGCGGTGAACTTGTACCTGAATCAAAAAAACTTTACAGGGGTCGTCTTCCATCAATCGGAAATGTATTGGGAATAATTTGTGGTATAATAGTATCAATATATAACTAATACCGCAACCTTTAAAAAGGAGCATCAGGTTTTGAAAACAGAAATTATTAAAATTGATAGAAACAATATAGATATGGACAAGCTGAAATACGCGGCAGATGTTATAAAACAGGGCGGATTGGTGGCATTTCCCACCGAAACTGTATACGGGCTTGGTGCCAACGCGCTGAATGAAGCTGCGGCCCATAACATTTATAAAGCCAAAGGCCGCCCCTCCGACAATCCCCTAATTGTGCACATCTGTTCGCCGGGTGAACTGAATCCCCTTGTAGAAAGCATACCTCAAAAAGCTTACAAACTGATGGAAAGGTTCTGGCCGGGACCTCTGACCATGATAATGAACAAATCTGAAGCAGTGCCAAGAACAACTACCGGAGGTTTGAATACTGTTGCCATCAGAATGCCTTCCCATCCTGTAGCCATGGCATTGATACGGGAGTCCGGGGTTCCGATAGCTGCGCCCAGCGCAAATCTCTCCGGCAAACCAAGTCCTACCAATGCGGAACATGTCATTCATGATTTATCTGGCAGGGTTGATGTGATAATTGATGCGGGCAGCGTAAATATCGGGCTGGAGTCGACCATTGTGGATATGACGGTGGATCCCCCCATGCTGTTGCGTCCGGGCGGAATTACGCCCAGGGAATTGGAGAAAGTTCTGGGGAAAATATCGATAGATCCTTCATTGTCAGGCTTGAATTTGTCGGACGAGCCTCCGAAAGCTCCGGGTATGAAATATACCCATTATTCCCCTGATGCCGATGTCATCATCATTGAGGGGGATCTCGAAAAGGTTGTTGACAGGATAAACCAAATGGCCTCGGAATACAGATCAAAAGGCAAAAAAGTCGGAATCATGGCAACGGAGCAGACAAAGGACAGGTACAACGGTTTTCTGGTGATATCGATGGGCGACAGAAACAGACCTGAAACTATAGCATCAAATCTTTTTACAGATCTCAGGGAATTTGACAACAATGATGTCAATATAGTACTGGCAGAAGCCGTGGATGCAACTGATATCGGCATGGCAATAATGAACAGGATGAATAAGGCAGCCGGGTATAATATAATAAAGGTGTAATCAAAAATCATTTGGCAGGGGAAATCAAAATGAAGAGTATACTTTTTGTATGCACGGGCAATACTTGCAGAAGCAGTATGGCTGAAGGGATTTTCAAAGCAGAATTGGCAAAAGAAAAAAGGCTGGTAAATGAGTTTTCTACATCATCAGCAGGTATTTCAGCCTGTGATGGCGAACCGGCCAGTCAAAATGCGGTAAAAGCGATGATGGATTTATGGAGTCTTGATATAAGCGGCCATAAAGCCAGGCTATTGAAAAAAGAGCATGTTGACGATGCCTTTTTGATACTGACCATGACAAAATCACACAAACATGCCCTACTCACACTATTTCCGGAAGCAGAAAATAAAACTTTCACCTTGAAAGAGTTTGCCCATGGTGCCGAAATGCCTGAAAAATCACACAATACCGTCTTGGACCTTGACATAAGGGATCCATATGGTATGTCTGTGGAAGTATACAAAAAATGTGCCATTGAAATAAAAGACGCTGTTGTTAAGGTAGTTGAAAAATTGAAAAACCGTATGGTCACATAAATTTTACAATTAAGCGCCAATCTTTTTTTGACATATATATGACAATACTATAAAATATTTAAGAGAATTATACAATTTTTTGTTTGGAATACTATAATGAGCACAGTTTGCGATCAAAGGCTGTTACACCCGGAATTGCCGGGATGTGAGCAATAACCGCTCAAAAACTATAATTGTTGTCGAAACTGTATAAGCTTAAGATTTGTTATGCATTGGTAATTGGCTTGTATTGAAACAAGGCTGAAATCCAATGGATTTGACCAGGTTATGACTGACAGCCTGGTTTGTCACAGGGAGGTTTTTTTATGATTGCAATAGGCAGCGACCATGCAGGATATGAGTTGAAAACTGAAATAATAGAATTTCTAAAACAGAAAGGTTATGAAATCAGGGATTACGGTACATGCGACTGCAATTCCGTTGATTATCCTGACTATGGTATGGCTGTAGCTGAAGCTGTAAAAGACGGCATATGTGAAAAGGGAATAGTAATTTGCGGCACAGGCATAGGAATCTCAATAGCTGCAAACAAAGTTCCGGGAATACGGGCTGCAGTTTGCAACGACACCTACTCCGCAAGGATGAGCAGGGAGCATAATGATGCAAACATACTTTCATTAGGTGCCCGCGTGGTTGGATTAGGTCTTGCCCTGGACATTGTGGATGTATGGCTCAGGTCAGAATTTCAGGGTGGCAAGCATAAAAAACGAGTTGATAAAATTGCGGCAATTGAAAAAAAGTACAACAAATGAATGGAGGAAACTACTATGGAAATGGAAAACGTATTTGTTTTTGATCATCCTTTAATACAGCATAAAATATCGCTACTCAGGGATAAAAACACCGACACGAAGGAATTCAGGGAATTGGTTTCGGAAATCTCCATGCTGATGGGATATGAGGTAACAAGAAACATGCCCCTCAAGGAAGTGGAAATTGAAACCCCGGTAGCAACTGCCAAAGCCAAAGTCATCTCCGGTAAAAAGTTGGGCATCGTGCCGATTTTAAGAGCAGGCCTGGGCATGGTGGATGGTATGCTGAAACTTCTTCCGATGGCTAAAGTAGGACACATAGGACTGTACAGGGATCCTGAGACCCTGGAACCGGTGGAGTATTATTGCAAGCTTCCGGTAGATGCTCAGGAAAGGGATATTGTTATTCTGGACCCTATGCTGGCCACAGGCGGTTCTGCTTCAGCAGCCGTAAGGTTTTTGAAGGAAAGGGGAATTACCAGCATCAAACTCATGTGTCTCATTGCTTCAAAGGAGGGTATAGCAAGGCTTCATAAAGAACATCCCGATGTGGCAATATATTGTGCATGTGTGGATGAGAAGCTGAATGATCACGGTTATATAGTGCCAGGTCTGGGAGATGCCGGTGACAGGCTCTTTGGAACAAAATAAACTGATCTTCAGTCATATAGCTATAAGTTATCAAGATAAATTGCTGAGATAAATAATTGAGATAAACTATCAGGTGTATGGTTTTATACCATGCTTTGCATGTTCATGAATACAGTTGCCGGTTTGATTTAAGGGGGTATATATGAGGCCATCATGGGATGAATATTTCATGGATATAGTTGAACTTATCAAGACAAGGTCTACCTGTCTGAGGCGGCAGGTGGGTGCTTTGATTGTAAAGGATAAACGCATTCTTGCGACCGGATATAACGGTGCGCCTACAGGTTGCAGCCATTGTTCGGATGTTGGTTGCCTGAGGGACAAGCTAAATGTACCTTCCGGTCAGAGGCATGAGCTTTGCAGGGCTATCCATGCAGAGCAAAACGCCATTGTGCAGGCAGCCTACTCCGGTACCAGTGTAAATGGCGGTACGCTGTATGTTACAGTTCAACCATGCGTGATGTGTGCAAAAATGATCATCAACGCAGGTATTAAAAAGGTTGTTTTTAGAGGAGAATATCCCGACGAGCTTTCCATGGAACTGCTGAAGGAAGCCGGAGTTAGGGTTGTGAGGTTTTAGGCAGAACTTATACAATCATCTCCTGATTGATTGGCAAGCTTGCATTGCCCCTTTAATACGGCTGAACAAGTAAATTATAAGTGTCTTCAACACTTACATATAAAAGAAGGTGCTCTCATGATATATGAGTATTTAATATCCTTTATTTTATCTTTTATTGTTGCTTTTTTTGCCACTCCCATTGCAAAAAAAGTGGCATTTAAGATAGGTGCGGTGGATGTACCGAGAGACAACAGAAGAATGCACAAGAAGCCCATCGCCAGGCTTGGCGGGCTTGCAATTATTTCAGGCTTCTTAGTCTCAGTTTTGTTTTATGTTTTAGACTCATTTTATGATGTTAATAGCCCACTGAATGTAAACAGGCAGTTTTTTGGTTTTCTGGCAGGCATGCTTATTATTGTCTGCATTGGAATCATTGATGATATAAAAACGCTGAGTGCAAGGTTTAAGCTTGTATTCCAGATTATTTCAGCCCTGGCGGTAGTATTGTCAGGAACCAGGATTGAATATGTTACAAATCCTTTTTCAGAAACCGGCATCTCGCGCCTCAATCCTATACTATCCTATGCAATAACTTTGATATGGATAATAGGGATTACCAATGCCATCAATTTAATAGACGGACTCGACGGGTTGGCTGCAGGGGTATCCTCTATCGCCTCCCTTTCGTTGTTTATCGTGTCCATAATTTTTGAAAGATGGGATGTGGCAATACTGACTGCCGCTCTGGCGGGTTCAACCCTTGGTTTTCTTCCTTACAATTTCAATCCTGCAAAAATTTTTATGGGAGACACCGGCGCAACTTTCCTGGGCTTTACACTGGGAGTTGTGTCCATACAGGGAACCCTAAAATCCTACGCTGCTATAGCGATAGCCATACCTATCCTTGTTCTCGGGCTTCCCTTGTTTGATACCGTTTTTGCAATAATCAGAAGGTTTTTCAATGGTAAGCCAATAATGGAAGCGGACAGGGGTCACCTTCATCACAGGCTGATAGACATGGGATTGAGCCAGAAACAGTCTGTTTTGATAATGTACATTTTGAGTGCAGCCCTGGGGCTTTGCGCCATCGTTCTGGCTGACAAGGGCGCGCTGAGTGCAATAATACTGATAATATCCATCTCAGTCTTTATTATAGGCGGCATAAGATTCATGAGTGAAATCAACATTGAAAAAAACATTACCAGCAATGAAGAGTCTCAAACCGAGCAAATTGATTCCAAACAAACCGCCAAGCAGACTTTGGAAGGCGAAGCCAAATGATTTTATCCTGAATTGATCTATTTTTGCTTATAAAAGAAACAATAAGCAATATTTGCATTATAACCCCATATAAACATAAAGAACGCAAAGAAAAGGAGATTCTGAATTGAAAAAGCTAAGAGTCATGACGGTCTTCGGCACAAGACCTGAAGCAATAAAAATGGCGCCCCTGGTAAAGGAACTTGAAAAGCATGAGGAAATAGAACCTCTGGTATGCGTAACAGCACAGCACAGGCAAATGCTGGATCAGGTCCTCAGCATATTTGGGATAAAACCGGATTATGACCTCAACATCATGCGGGACAGGCAAACACTGACTGATATAACCACAAGGTCCCTGGAAGGCTTGAATGAGGTATTCGCAAAAGTAAAACCCGATATTGTTCTTGTCCATGGTGATACTACAACTACCTTTGCAGGCAGCCTGGCCGCTTTTTACAATCATATCAGCGTAGGGCATGTAGAAGCCGGCCTAAGGACTTTTGACAAGTATTTCCCTTTTCCGGAGGAGATAAACAGAAAGCTTACCGGGGTGTTATCAGATCTTCATTTTGCCCCTACGCCCGCCAACAAGTCCAACTTGCTGAAAGAAAGAATACCGGAGAATAAGATATATATAACAGGAAATACCGTTATAGACGCGTTAAAAACTACGGTAAGAAAGGATTACAGGTTTGAAAATGAAGTTTTGGGCAGCATAGATTTTTCCGCCAAGAGAGTTATTGCAGTAACCGCCCATCGCAGGGAAAATCTTGGAGAACCCCTTATAAACATATGCAAGGCCCTGAAAAATATAGTTGATAATTACCCGGATGTAGAAGTAGTATACCCTGTGCATTTAAATCCGGCAGTACAGGAAGTGGCAAGAAACATCCTGGGCGGTCACAGGCAAGTTCATCTGGTTGATCCTCTTGATGTGCAGGAAATGCATAACCTGATGAGCAGATCATACCTTATTATGACGGATTCAGGCGGATTGCAGGAAGAAGCCCCTTCCCTTGGCAAGCCGGTCCTTGTTCTGAGAAATGAAACCGAGAGACCTGAAGCTATTGCAGCAGGAACAGTCAAGCTTGCCGGAACCAATATGGAAAACATAATCAATCTGGCCACGGAACTGCTTGAAAATGAAGATGAATACAACAGGATGGCAAAAGCAGTCAACCCGTATGGTGATGGCAAAGCTTCGGAACGCATTGTAAAAGCTATTCTTTATCATTTCGGCTACTCCGGGGAAAAGCCCATGGAGTTTTGTGTGTAAGGGTTGGTGAATATAAAGTCACTGTTTGCCAGAGTGACTTTATCGCCGCTTTTAAGCTCATAATCCATATTGCTTATAAGTCTCTGGTTGTTGATAAAGGTGCCGTTTCGTGAGTTCAGGTCCCTTATATAGCAAACTCCGCTGTCATGGCACGTTACCTGGACATGAACCTTTCCCACGGCATTGTTTTCAATCACAAAATCCACCTGATCCCTTAACCGGCCGATTAAGAAGTCTTTCTTTGTTATAAGGATTTTTAAGGGTTCGCCCTTTCCCACAGAGTGGAAGCAGGGATACTTTTCATTATCAGGTTGCAGTAATACTGTTTCCTCTCTTTTCCCAATATTTTTAACTTCTGGCACAGGAGTGACCATGTTTCCATGGTTTTCGATTTCCTCCTGCTTTGTAATGCCGGTCTTCTTCTTTGTGAACTTGCCCGTTTCAAACTCCGAACCATAGATTTCATTCAAATGCCCTGTCATACTCCACTTTTCTTCCTTATTACCGCTCGACGACCCGGATATCGGAACAGGCGGCTTTTGCCCGGCCTTTCCATTGTCCTGCTTTGGCATGCTGCTCCGCAGCTTTCTGAATATCAATGCATTAATGCCGATCTCTGCAACTGCAAACCCTATGTAAAAGGATGCAGGATCCTCTTTCATGGAATCGGTGTAATTCCTGCTGAAAATTACAAACAGTATGAAAACTGCCTGAATCAGAACCGCTCCTAAAATGTATGAAATCCTTTTTTGCCCTATTTCAGGCTTTTCCTTACGCGCGTCAGATTTCACTGCACTTCCCGTCCCGACTGTTTCCATTGTCTTTACTGCCTTTTTTGTATCTGTTGCTCTTAAAGCTTTTAAATTTCCTTTGTTTCCCATTTTCTCCACATTATCGTCCCTGCTCTTCAGATGGGAAACCGGCGGCAGCAAAACCTCATTGATCCCGGAAGCCTTTCTTCTGTCAGAGGCTTTTCCCATATCAACGGATATGGAGCTTTCTTCATTTTTATGATTGTCTTCCGATTCCTCGTACATTTTATTGCAGCAGGCAACCTGCAGCCGGGCAGAAGCCAGTTCCACCAGCAACTTGTAAAACTTTTCTATGCTGAAGGCATCCGGCTTAAGACAGTTAATTATCCTCTGCAAAAAGTTGTCACTCCCGTCATCGTCAATGTTTGCAATATAAATAATCAGGTTTATCATAAACTCCCTGAACTCAGTGTTGATATCCCCTGTTTGCTCCAATGGCAGATATACCATGGAAATTTGAAGATTGTCAGGGTAAACGTATATATGGTCTGCGTCCAGGACTAAGCAGCTTTCATTCAGAAGGTATCCTTTGCAGTCAAGGATGGTCTTGGTAATGGCGGATATTATGGATATGAATTGGTTCCTTTTCAGCTTTCTATGATGTAAAACCTGCGAGAGGGAAAGCATGGATGTGATGTTGTAGTAGAAATACAAAGTGTCGTTTTTTTGCCTTGAATCCATCGGTAAAATTCCGCTGATCATGTTCTGCCTAATCATCTCTACCTGGTAATCAAAAACGCTTTTTGGTAAACCAGTATGCAGTACAAGATAGCTGGCGGCCGCTTCCCTCTCATATGAAATGCCAAATTGCTCTTTCAATTTCCAGGGCATGCGCTAACTCCTCCCATAAAGCAACTTTACGTTCCATACAATTCTTATAAACTTTAATGCCGTATACATCCTATCATTTTTTATTGCATGCAATTCAGCGTCATTTTACCATGTTGTTTATGTCCGTCGCATTATTGATGGTATCCTGATTAAAAATGTTGGCTAATATGCTTCTTACAAAACTTATGATTGTGTCCTTGAATATCAGTGCGATTCCTATGAGAACGGCAATGATTATGACAATCTCTACCGTACCCATACCGCTTTCTTCCTTGATCAGCCTTTTAAAGACCTTTGACATAATTTCATCCCCCTTAAGATATTTTTATTTTATGCCTTGCATGGCAAGCATTGCCGGAGTCGCTACTATTATCAAAATCGCGATGAGCATCAGCATCATCGGAAAGATCATTTTGGTGGATGCCTCTTCTCCCAGCTTTCTGGCAGCGTTTTTCCTCATCATCCAGCATTCATTGGAAAGCGTCCTGAGTATTGAAACCAGGTCTGAGTTTCCTTTTCTAAGGTTTTGTATAAGAACAGACATCAGTCTGGTTACTTCAGGAGTCCTGCATCTTTTGGAGAAATCTTCATATGCCTGCTGCTCTGATTTACCGGATTTTATCTCTGTCAAAACTGTTTCCAGTTCAAAATAAAGCACGCTCTCCTTTTTATTATCCTCCACAGCCTTTTCCCATGCCCGGGAGACGGTCATACCGGCATCAATCAGCAATACCAGTTTATTGAGAAACTCCGGAAAATCCATCTGTATGGCCAGCCTTCTCTTTTTTATCCTTTCATTAAGCTCATAATCTGAAAAATAAGCAATCGCTATCATGAACACCAGCACAAATATGGCATAGCCGGCATCCATCTCTGCAAACATGCCGACAAAAGACGAAAAAAGTATGCCCAGCAGCATCAGAACTATTTTGTTTGCCCAGTGTACCCTGATATAAAACTGTGAGTATTTGACCCCTGATATTTCAATTATTTTCATCATCAGTTTCCTGTCATACTCTGAAGAATTATAATCTTGCTTGAACCTGTCCAGAATATACAGCGCCATTGGCATCAGTTTGCAGAAAGGATAGCGTTTGCTGTCAACCGCTGCAACAAACTCATCATATTTACCCCGGGACATTATGTATAAAACCGCTATAAACAGTACTGTAAAGCTGAAAACAAATACCAAGCTATCACCTCGGACCTTGAAATCAAACTTTTATATCCATTATCTTTTTTGAAATAAAATATGCCACTATCAGTAATATCACGGAAACCGTCATCGCAAGCCTGCCTGCAACCGTGTTGAATATCGGCGCGATATAATCTTCCGAGCTTATGGACATCATCACAACTATAAAAATAGGAAACGCATTAAGGATCTTTTGCTCAAGCTTCCTTTCAGAAAGCATTGTGGATATCTCCTGTTTTATTTCGATTTTATCGTTAATCAGGTTGGCAGCATTTCTTATGACCTCTACTATATTTCCGCCTGTCCTCTTACAGGTTTGAAATACCTCCGCGAAGTTCTCTATATCCTCCAGATGAGTGCGCCGGGCGAGATCATACAAGGCAGATTCAATGGTTTCGTTCAAATCCAGCTTTCTTATGATGTATTGGACTTCCTTTATAATGATGGTGTCCGGATTGGGATATAACACCTCAAGGTCTTTCAATACATCCCTGAAAGCCGACTCCACGGATTTCCCTGCAGAAAGGGATGAAGATATGGAGTAAAGCATGTCCCTGAACTGGAGATTCAGCTCCTTCTTCCTCTTTTCAATCAGCTTCCTTGCTTTCACCTTTGGATAATACAGTGCCAGGAGACTTATAATACCGGAAAAGGCTATACTTCGATAAAAAACGTAGCTCAACGCAAACAGTGCTGCTGCAGCCGTCAATATGCAAACAACCTTTTCCTTTGCAGGCATAACATAAACATCATAGTCTTCCAATGTATTGCCGGTTGCCGGTTCAACACCCAACTGCCTGTTTCCTCCGGTCAACAAGCCCATCCCCCCTATATCCTGATATCTATCCCTGCCATCTTAAGCTTATACCTGTTCACCAAGTCGTTCGAGGTTCTTTTCAGTGACCCTACCACCCTTTTGTCAGCGGTCTCCCCCTCCTCTTCATATACAAAAAGAGGATTAAGCCGTATTTTTCCGTTTATGTATCCTACAACCTCGCTGATTTCCATGACTTTCCTGGATTTATCCCTTATCCTGGACAGATGTATTATTATATCTATGGCTGAAGCTATCTGCTGTCTTATTGCCTCAAGAGGCATCTGTGCGGCACTCAGCACCATTGTTTCCAGCCTGCTTAACATGTCCTCGGTGGAATTGGCATGCCCTGTAGACAGTGAACCATCATGCCCTGTGTTCATCGCCTGAAGCATATCCAGCGCCTCTTCACCCCTCACCTCACCGACTATAATTCTTTCCGGCCTTAGGCGGAGGGACGTTTTGATAAGTTGGCGTATCGTGATTTCCCCCTTTCCCTCCGTATTCGCATTCCTGGTCTCCAGCCTTACAATATTATCAATGCCTGATATCTGCAGCTCCGCCGAATCCTCGATGGTTATTATTCTTTCATCCTCCGGAATAAAGCTGGATAATGCGTTAAGGAAAGTGGTTTTTCCACTTCCGGTGCCGCCGGATATAAAAATATTGTATTTTGCTTTCACCAATGCTTTAAGCATTTCAGAGGCTTCTTCAGTTATCGAACCAAATTCTATAAGCTGTTCCATTGTGATGGGCTTCTCGGGGAATTTTCTTATAGTTAAAATCGGCCCGTTCAGTGCTATGGGCGGAAGTACCACGCTTACCCTTGAACCGTCGCTGAGCCTTGCATCCACCATGGGAGAAGCTTCATTAACGGTCCTGTTGACTTTGGCAACAATGGACTGTATAACATCTTCCAGCCTTTCCCGACTTTCAAACGCAGTTTCAAGGCGCATTATTTTTCCTTCTTTTTCTATAAAAATGTTATCCGGACCGTTAACCATTATCTCTGTAACCGTCTTATCCTCAATGATCGGCTGAAGCACATCCAGCCTTCTCATGGAATTAAAAATTGCTTGAATGATCTCCTGCTTGTCCTGGATGCTCATATACTGCTGTCTGGATCTTTCAAAAACAGTATTCATCACCAACTCTTTCATCTCATCGTCCGTTATATCCTTGTTATAATCCACCCTCTCATTGATAATTTCCCTGATCTCTCTCAACAGTATTTCTCTGTCTGCCGTCTCCACAAAGGTAACCTCCTGCGCGTCTTACTGCCCAATAATAATATTCGCAAAGTTACACCTCGTATAAGCATGCTCTGATATTTACAAAGCTGCATTTCATAAAAGCCTGCTCGCCAGTTGTACCATGCTCTGATAGAAATGATCATCGTCTGCAGGCCCATTTTTAAACCGATCCACAGTTATTTTTCCTTTCGCTGCCGGAATTGTCAATGAAGCATTCCTTCCGCCAAAAACAATGCTTTTGCCACTCCCGCATACATCCCTTATACCATTGTTCACTATCAGCACAGTCTTCCCGCAAATACTCGACCTTTCATCATCACTCAAAACAGACAATTGGTTTTCATAAGTTACAAGTTTCAAACATGAAGTTTCATCCCGGGTTGTAACAAGAAAGACATCATCACTGGAAAGCATCAATGACAAGTTGCGCCTGCTGAAAGTGCAGGGCATATCTATGAATACCACATCGTAATAGTGCATGCTCCTGATATGGGATATAAGGTCGCTTACGTCTTCTGAAGACAGCTCGTCCAACTCCCAGGCACAATCGGGAGGAGCGAAAAAATGCAGTCCTGTACCGGAGTCAATACACCGGATGCCCTCAATCTTGAAAGCCAGATTTTTTTCTTTGTCCTTAAGGTAATATATGATATTGGAAAGGTTAGGTGATCGTGTGTGCTGGAAAAACATCGGCAATGTGCTGATATCTTCAAAACCTATGTACAGCACTTTCTTGCCTGCCTGAGCACATATGACAGATGTTCCGATGGCTATGGTTGTTTTACCCGTCCCTCCTGCCGGAGAATATACAGAAACCACTCTTGTCTTCTTTCCTCCGTCTACCGAAATGATCTCCTTCTTGTTTGTCCTGCTGTATATTCCTATGACTTCTGTTGCTATTCTGTCCCCGTGCTGGTACTTATTCACAACTCCATGGGAGTTAATATCCTCATGCAATCTGCCTGAAGAAAGTATGATCAGGGTTTTTATCCTGTTTTCCGGCAATTTGTCACTATAAATCTCAGGCGCAACCAAAAGTATGTCAATCTCACCACCATGTCCTGAAAGGAATCTCATGAGGCTTTCCGTGCTAGTAAAGGAACTTATCCGGAATCTGTCCGAATATGCGTATGAAAGGTACTTGAGCAAACCATCAAGATATGCGGTATCTGTATCACCGATAACAAGAAATAACCTTCCCATTTCGACACTCCTCTACCATGACTTGACCCGGGTGTACCGCTCGAATTTTATACATTTATTGTATTATTATAATCATAATTGGAATATTTGTCAATTTTTATTTAGTTATACATTATATTACGTTTATATGAGGAAATGTAAATTAATATGCAGGAAAAATTAGACCGGCTCAAATATTGACCATAGAAATGGGTAATTGTTATGTGCATCCATTATTGGCTATGTTCATTCCTAAGTTATACAGCAACTTCTTTGCTGTAGCAGGTTGCTCCCAAGCAAAAAAGCAGACTATCCACCGATAATCTGCCGGAAAAATACTGAAATGCTCTATGTTTTAAGCACAAATGCATGCAGCTGATACGAAAATGTGATTAATTTTCATTACTGGCTGCGCTTTGCAGGCATGTATATTTTCCATTTATATTATATCCCCATTATATTAAATCCGCTGTCTACATGTACAATTTCACCGGTTATCCCTCTTGACATATCGCTGAGCAAAAATGCAGCGGTATTTCCCAGGTCTTCCCGGTCAATACCCCTCCTAAGGGGCGCTTTCTGTTCCACAATATCCAATATGGAGTTAAAATCCTTTACTCCCTTAGCTGATAAAGTCTTTACCGGTCCTGCTGATATGGCATTTACCCTGATGCCGGAAGGTCCCAAATCTGACGCAAGGTATCTTACGCAGGCTTCCAGTGCCGCCTTGGCAACACCCATCACGTTATATCCTCCCATGACTCTCTCAGAACCCATATAAGTAAGTGTAATGATGCTCCCTCCCTCCGTCATCAGCTCACTGGCTCTTCTGCTAGCCGCCACAAGGGAATAGGCGCTCACATCCAAAGCATGGGCAAAACCGCTTCTGGTAGTGTTTACAAAGCGGTTCTGCAAATCTTCCGTGTTGGCATGGGCAATAGAGTGAACCAGTCCATGTATCACTCCGTATTTTTCTTTTATTTCCCCAAACAATGCATCGATTTGCTCGTCGGAGGATATATCACATTGAAAAATTTCAGAGTTTCCAAGTTCTGAAGCCAGCTCTTCCGCACCTTTTTTCTCCCTTTCGCCCTGGTATGTAAAAATCAGATTCGCACCCTCTTCATGGGCAACCTTGGCTATGCCCCACGCTATGCTCCACTTGTTTCTGACGCCCATTATTACAATGTTCTTTTTCTCAAGCAACAGTCCCATAAACAATCCATCCTTTCAAATTTAATATGATTTATTTTAGCAATTCTATACATTCTGCCAAGACATCCCTGTTTAGTGAGAAATAAAGATATTTTCCTTCTCTCCGGTACTTTATTAAGCCGCATTTTGCCAAAACCTTGGCATGATGGGAAAAAGTTGACTTGCTCAGATTAAACCTGGCAATTAGATCAGAACAGGCTTTTTCTCCACTCATGAGCTCCCTTACAATATTCAGCCTGGTTTTGTCCGACAGCGAGTTGAACACTTTTACTGCAGTCTCATCATTTATGTTCTCAACCATTTATACCACCCTTAGTTCGATAACTATCGAACTATATTTTATCATTATTATGACCTTGTTGTAAATATTAATAAACATATAAGGCATAAAGTTTCAATTCATTTTCATCATTTTCATGGGTTGATATAATTTTACTCACATGAAAATGCATATAAGGGTGATAATATATTATGCAGGGTTTGCAGTAGACTGATCAATTCGATTGTAAACAGTCAATATCCTGTTTGATTTACTACAGCTTCTTCACTGCAGGGAAGAACTGTGCAGCAGACAATGTTGAACTCGGATGGTTGCTTTTCCTAAGGGATGATTACCTGGTTGTGGTAGGTTTGCTGGCCGGACAGTATAAATATCACATCCTGTATGACCTGACGGATATCTTACTTGATAAAGCATTGCTTAATCGCATTCTGCAGTACGGGCTGCTGCAAACCCTTTTATATAGTGGGGCTTCTGTCGATGGACGGAAGCCCTTACTATATTTGCTCAGAAATTCTGACAGGGTACATCTAAACTAGCTTTTCCATAATCTTGCGCAAAACAACGCCTGCATAGGAGGCAAAACCATGGTTCAAGCTGGCTGCATCATTTTTATGCTCCCAAAGGGTACCGGTATGCCTGGCCATGCCGCCAAAAAACTGTTTGATTTCCTCGAGAAGCTGCTTGTACCGCCCTTGCGCCAGCAAAATATCCATTCGCAGATACATGCCCATAAAGGCATTGGCCGGCTCAATCCGTGGATCCCTTTCCCCCAGGGGGCTGAACCCATCCAGTACCATGTTCTTAAAGGCTTTATACTTTTCATCTTCCAGATCCACCAGTCCGAAGAACACTGCATAATACTGGCACACCTCGGAGAAATGAGGTTGGTTTACAAGACGGTTGTTTTCGTCCCTCACTGCGTGGTCGGCAAATAAACGCCCGTCAAATGACAGTTCAACTATCCTCTTGCGGATATTCCTGGATTGGTTTATAAGTGCTGAATCACTATAAATTGTTCCGATGATCTCCAAAATGCGGGCGTAAATCATGTTTGTAGGGTAGTTTACGTCATTTGTCCATGAATTCGCCTGAGACCATTCCACAAAATTCCAGGATGGCAGGTTCTCCAGCAGACCGTCTTTATTGGCAAATTGCTTTAAGTACGAGAGCAGATCGTAACACAGTTGCCTGTAGTTCTCCGGCGCAACATCCGGGCAACGTTGCAAAAACTCTTCCAGCTCCATAATATACCACATGGCCCATTGAGGAATGAACACCCCATCCATGTGATCAGCCGGATAGCACATGGGAAGCATCCCCTTGGGAACATTTGTGCCACCGTCATACAGCCGGTAATTCTCCATGAAAACCCTTTCAACCTGGCTTTTTCCCGTATAACAATATTCAGACCGTGCCGTAAAGAAACTGTCACAAAGCCAACCTGCCCGTTCTCTGGTAGGACAATCCATAAACACATCCAAAGTGTTTTGCCGGAAAGTCTCCACCGCTGCAGCATAGATCTCATTTGCCAAAGGATCTTCGCTGCCCAGCTCCTGTTCCGGAACAGGATAAATATACTGCCGCACTCCTGTGCTCTCCAGCTCGATTTCACCCTCCAGCACCATCACCTGCATGTAACGCCAGCCATAGACCTCAAAGCTTTCCAATTCCACAAAACCATCCTTATGTGTCAAATGGTAATCCAGCAAATTGATCATATCTATCCTATGAGGATTTATTATTCCGTTGTCCAGTTTCTCATCGAATGAGATAAAGATACGGGCATCCTTGATTACCCGAAGCCGGGCCTGTAAAAAGCCGGTGTAGTTGCGCCCCATATCCAGCAGCAGGTATTCTCCGCTGCAAATACGGTAAGGACCATTTCCCTCAGATGCAGTCCCTGGTTGATAGTTCATTTGCTGCCATGTAAAATAAGGGGTTGCTTCCAGTTCATTTTCACTGAAACCGGAAAATATGGTGGAAATTCCATTCACATAGCGGGGTCTGCTTAACGGTGCTGCTTCATTAATGGTAAATGTACCTGCAGCGCACAAGGTGGAGTATGCCATACTGTAGTCAGGGGTAACCACACCACGAGGCAGATACCGAAGGGGTAATGCCAAAGAAACCACCGGTAATGCCAAAGGTGATATACGGTCATCCCACACTTCAGAAAAAGTACGTTGAAAAGAATAGCGCATTACTTTCTGCAAACGACTGCGCAGCCATGCACCGGTAAAATCCCGGCCGGTATAACAGATTACTTGTTCTTTGTGGCGAACTTCTGCACATAAAAAAGAGGGCTGGCGAATGGTGTAAAAGCTATAGCAAAAGCTTCCACTCACTTCAATACGCAGGTCGTTCCTCCCTTCTTTTACAAAGGGCTGCAAGTCAATCTCATCTACCCTTGCATAGCCGTGGGGAGCCCGGGCAGGGCCGTATCCTGCAAACTGATCGTTAACAAAGACTTTATACAGGGCAGCACCGGTGATGTATAAAACAACATCCTTGATATTGTCCAAGGTAAACTCAGCCGAAAATCTCGCCTGGATGTTCATTTTAGCCTGTAACCCGTCAAGCCAGATGGGACTCGCATATGTAAACATGGGGAAACACCTCCATTTTTATAGTCGTTCCAAATGAAGCAAGGATTATAATATGTAAATATATTATGTATAGTATCAGCAGTTGTCAATCAGCATTATTTCAGTAGCATGATCAAAATGTTCATTATTCAATACACTTTTCCTTCTTTTGTGTTTTCCGGTTTTGTATATTGAGTTAAACCCATTTTGAAAAAATCTGCACATTCAAAAAAAAAGTGTATGTTTACATTGCGTAAACATACGCTTATAATCTTTGCTATGACACTTGCCAAGAGACAATGTACTAATTTCTTATCGATCCGATATGGCAAAGCAAAATCTGATAAAAACAATTAACATAATAACATCTCAGTCATCTGCCTGCTTGGTACATATAGGAGCAGGAAAGCAGAAAGTATTTCAAGAATAATTCAGGAGGTATATAAGAATGAGTACTTCACCTATCCTTGTACAATTAATATTGTATTAAATCAGTGACCGAAGCCACTGTTCGACC
>ENA-UPSB01001351-UPSB01001351.1-bioreactor-metagenome-genome-assembly--contig:-NODE-1351-length-29454-cov-7.216674_pt1 | contig 29454 bp, 9 predicted proteins | sample MGYA00238182_ERZ773286 | MGnify/ENA primary metagenome ERZ773286 (study PRJEB29026, sample SAMN07631240) | bioreactor metagenome | isolation source: Switchgrass digestor | place: USA: Dartmouth...
CGCCCAGCTTGAAGGTGCGGTCCTTGGGAGCGTCAGGCGTCTGTCCGTGCGTTACATCCACGGCCACGGCAAAGTCGGGCATCATTGCGTACGCGCCGACACCTGCTCCCCTTGCTCCCAGCTCCTCCTGAGAGCTTCCCTGGATAATCAGCTCAACTTCGAGCTCCTTATCCTTTAAAAGCTCCAGAGTGCGTAAGAGTATCGCAAAGCAGGCGCGGTCGTCCATCGCCTTGCCGGAGAAATACGGCTCCCTTAGCATAAGCGCTTTTTCCCTGAACACGACCGGGGTGCCGATTTTTACGAGCTTTTCGGCTTCTTCCTGCGTAAGACCGATGTCGATGCTCAGCTTGTCGACGGGCAGAGGAACTTCCATCTCCTCCTTTGTCTGCAGGTGCGGGGGCAGCGCGCCTATGACTCCGAAAATGGGCGGATCGGTGAGCACCGTCACCTCCCTCGCCGGGAGCACGCGCTCGTCTATCCCGCCTACGGTGCGGAACCTGAGAAACCCGTCCTCAATTTTTGTGACCATGAAGCCTATTTCGTCCAGATGAGCGGAAAGGAGCAGCTTTTTGGCATCCTGCCTTTTTGACCGCCTGATTCCGATAACGTTGTTCAGCCTGTCGATCCTCACCTCGTCCGCAAAGGGGCGCATGAGCTCGGCCGCGTGTTCGGCCACATTGTGTTCGAAGCCCGAAGGACCGGACATGCCGCTGAGCTCCGAAAGGGTTTTTACAATATCCAGTTCAACCAAATTATCACATCCTGAATGCTTATTTGACTAGGTCAAGTCGTTTACAAGCGCCTTGAATTTGTTTCCGCGTTCCTCAAAGTTTCTGAACATGTCGAAGGAGGCGCTTGCGGGGGAGAAAAATACGATATCGCCTTCACGGGCTTCGGCTCGTGCGGTTGCGACGGCTTCTTCCAGCGAATCCGCTTCGAAAATGGGTGGGATGTCCGCAGCACCTTCTTCCTTCAGCTTCTCGACCGCGGTCCGAATCTTATCCTTCGTGGCTCCCATCAGGATCAGAGTCTTGACATGATCCGGTATGACCTCGGCGAGCGGTTCATATGGTATGTGCTTGTCGTAACCGCCGGCTATAAGGATTACCTTCTGCGGGAATGCCAGGAGCCCGGCAATGGTTCGGGTCGGGGACGAGGCGATGGAATCGTTGTAATATCTGACTCGGTTCAGCTCGCGTACAAGCTCCGTGCGGTGCTCGACTCCCGTGAATGTCCGCGCCACCTCGGCGACGGCCTCTCCGGGCGCCAGACCGCAGACGGCGGCGATGGCCGCCATATAGTTTTCTACGTTATGCATACCTATTAGGAGGATATCGGATACCTTCAACAATTCTTCCGTTTTGCCGTTTGACTTCAGCAGGACAGAATCTCCGTTAAGATAGACCGCATGCCCGACGGAACTGTCTTTACCAGTGGTGCATGGCAGTGTGTCGGGATGCTTTGTGAAGATACGTACTGTGCCGTTTGCATATGGGACATATCCGCGTGTTACATCGTTGTCATAATTCAGAACAACCACGCCGGACCTTGACTGGTATCTGAATATATTCTTTTTGGCCTCAACATACTCTTCCATGTCCTTATGGATGTCCAGATGGTTCGGCGCGACGTTAGTTACGACCGCAATGTCGGGGCTTTTTGTAAGAGTCATCAGCTGGAAGGACGAGAGTTCAAGGACCGCGATGTCTTCGGGTCTCATCTCCGGGACACGGTCGAGCAGCGGTGTGCCTATGTTTCCGCCAAGCCATATCCTGTACCCGGCCTTTTCAAGTATTTTAGCAATGGCCGTGGACGTTGTGGTTTTCCCGTCGCTTCCCGTGATGCCGACGGTTCTGCATGGGCAGACCTCGAAAAATGCTTCCATCTCGGACGTGAGCTTCGCTCCACTTTTTACGGCTTCGATAAACTCGGGCAGGTCGGGCCTCATGCCGGGCGATCTGTAAATGATGTCCGCGTCGATGCCCTTCAGATAATCGGGACCGCAAATGAGCCTGACGCCGAGCCCTTCCAGCTCCCGGGCGGACTCTCCCAGCTCCTCCGCCGTCTTCCTGTCCCTTGCATCCACGAAAACACCGCGCTCGCGAAGGATGCGCACAAGCGGAAGGTTGCTTACGCCGATGCCGCAAACCGTGACCTTCTTCCCTATGTGTGTCTTGAAATAATCTTCAAACAGCAAAAAGAATACCCCCCATTCAGGAAACAAATCCACAGCTATTATAACCCTGGGGGATATTTGAAATCAACGTTCTATTTAGCTGTTTGCCTTCTTATAAGTCACTTTATTTATCCCAGAAGCTCAGCCGCTTTATACTCCGGCAATGGTTTGCTGAATAAAAAGCCCTGGATGAAGTCGCAGCCGTTTTCGATAAGATATTGCTTTTGGTATTCGTTCTCGACGCCTTCGGCCACGACGCTGTGCCCGAGCTTGTGAGCCATTGATATAATATCGCTCGTTATTGCCTGCCGCGCGTCTATCGTGAGAATCTTGTCTATAAAATACTTGTCTATCTTCATTATGTCCACATTCAGTTCCCTTTCGCGGGCCAGCGTGGAATAACCTGTTCCAAAGTCGTCGAGCGCGACCCTGATCCCAAACCTGCGGATCTCGTCGAGCCTTCTGTTTATCTCTTCATAATCCGAGGAAAATACGCTCTCGGTAATTTCGAGACAGAGGTTTGCGGGGTCGATGCTTTTTTCGCCGATCGCTTCCGTCAGGGAGGGGATGAAACTGTCCTCAAGCAGCTGGATGGTTGAGATGTTCACTGAAACCTTTGCGTTTTTATATCCGCCGGCATGCAGCCTTTCCATAAAATCGAGGGCTTTCCTGATGATTATGCGTCCGATCGGTATTATGAGCTGCGATTCTTCGGCAATCGGAATGAACTCTCCCGGCATTACTTCTCCGAGTGTCTCGCTTTTAAGCCTTGCGAGAGCCTCAAATCCGTATACGGTATTGCGTTTCAGGTCGAGTATGGGCTGATAGACAAGAAACAGACCCGAATCGTCATATATCGCGGCGCGGGTGAGTTCCCTAACGATATCGGCCTTCCGATAAAGCCTTTCCTCCAGCTCATTGTCAAAAAAGCTGTATCCGGAAGCGCTTGCCCTAACGTTGGCGGCGGCAAGAGACGCGTTTTTCAGGATGTTTTCGGGATCGCGATCGCCCGGTCTGATCTCATATACGCCGATGCTCCATCCGATCGTTTTAAGCATCGGAGATATTCCGAGGGTTTCGCTGACTGCGCCGCAGAAACTTACAAGCGCGTCTTTGCCCGCAAACCCTTCGACATAAAAAGCATAACGGTCGATTGAGATATGGAACAGCCTTACGTTATCCCTGCAGAGCCTTAACAGGTTTCCGACTATTTCCCTGACAAGGTTCTCGCTGTAATGGTAACCGTATGTAATGTTGAGATATGTGAACTTACGCAGATTGATAAGTATGACCGCCCGCTTTTTATCCGGTGCGGCGCAAGCATCCCTTAAAAGGATTTCCTCGAAGTATCTGCGGTTGTACAGGCTGGTCAGATAATCGTGATCATAAAGGTATTTCAACTGAAGTTCCCGTTCTTTCCGTTCGGTAACGTCAATTATAATGCCTTCCAATAATTCAGCCTTTCCGTCGGGACCATAAATGCCCCGTCCGGTTTCCAGCACCCACTTTTTTTCTCCCTTTGCCGTAGTGATTTCATATTCGTAACGGAACGTTTCCTTCAGTGCAATGACGCGCTCCCATTCTTTCCAGATAGGCTCGCGATATTCGGGGTTAATAATTTCGTTAAACGGAACCTCCTTATTGTTCACCAGATCTTCCGCCTTATATCCCGTTAGATCATAGCAGCCTTCCGATACAAACAGCATAGTCCAGTCACGGTCGTATTTACACCGGTATGCCATTCCAGGCAGGTTCGGCAGAAGCGCATCATTCTGCTTTGCTTTTCTTTGTGCTTTTAACTTCTTAAGGTTGTCGCCGCCCGGTTTATTCATCAGCCTTGTGACACTCCTCTCGATACACCGTCCGTAAATCCGTCTCTTCCCGACTCAGGTTACAGACGGATCTCAGCAAAAGGTTTGCTAATATATCAAAACAGGAATTGCACACAACTAAGCAAATCTTTTCTTCATTAGAATTCCGTAATTATCGACAATTTAATGAAAATCAGCACTAGGAACAGCTCTTAAGCCGGCGCATACGGAGCATGCGGATAAAGACAAGCGCGACGGCCGCCGTTACTATAACGATAAAGGTAATTACAAACCAATTACCGGTGAGAATGTGATAGAGGTCGGTTGTTTTTTCCTCGAATGTAAACCGTATGTTCTCCGGCGGCAGTCCTGCGAGCACGGCCTTGTATGTTCCGTCCCCGGCAGGAATCATTTGCGGTTCGGAGTCGGTCATTATCATGTCTCCTCCCGGCGGGATAACCGTAATCCTGAGCGTGCCGAAATCCGCCCAGGATTTTGCCGGGTTTGAGAGATAGGTGTAAGTATATTTTGTTGTGACGTCCCGAAGGCGTGTGGGTCTTTTTATCGAAGCGTCGACCGTGGAGTTCACGGTTATGTTCCTTGTCTCGTTCGGCTTAAAGTCCACATAAAATACTCCGACGGCGAGACGCGAATCATACGCGACCTTGCCGAAGAGCTCGAGCATCGGAACAATGCCGTTGAAGGCCTCGTAGATATCGTTCCTGTTCAGTTCGTCAAGCAATGCCCAATATGTTTTTTCTTCAAGGGTGACACCCGAATAAAAGCGCTGCGTGTCAAAGCTTTCATAAGCAAAGCTTCGAAAACTTGCGGGCTCCGATTTAATAGTGATCCCGACTCCTTCAATCGGTTCTTTGCTGTCATAGCTTTCATACGCGGCTGCCGAGCATTTCTCAAGGCTGCCGCCGGAAACGAACACCCTCATCGGAGCGTAGTTCATACCATTCAGGTAAAACCATTCGTATATCTCGGCTGTGCCGTCTTCATTGAAGGTGCCGCCCGAAAAGCCGCTTGTGAAGCATTTCCCGTTTTCTCTCCCGAGAGCCACTCGGATATGGACGCGTTCCAACTCGTCCGGTATCGACGCCCGATCAATTTCAAAACTGTATACGAGGCCGTCATCGGGCTCCGGAGGCGATTCTAGCATAAAATTTGACAGTACATCGCGAAACTCGAGTTTTTTCAAATATATGTCGTTTTTGATTTTCGAGCCATAAAATGTTTCATATTTCAGTTCCGAACCGTCTGCAAAAACCCGGAATTGCTTAACATATGAGGCTTCGTCGCCCAGCTTTGCAACATACGGGAAAGCCATCATTACATGCTGCGCTTCATCTGACGGATTTGTCATGACGTAAGATGCGGTCACCTTCGCAGCTGATGTAAGAGAGCTTATTCCGCCCGACAGGTCGAATACCAGATCCTCTTTATCGACTGTAATCGGGCACCCCTCATCCACGGCAAGCTCCAGCCCGGGGTCCGCTTCTATATATGCCGGCATCGCATTCGCCAGCGCTTTGTTTGCCGTCATAGACAACAGGAACAGCAACAAAAGCATTATAGCCGCGGTCTTTCTCATTCTCTCACCCGTCCTATGACTTCATATTTTTATTGTATAATTATTTATGGAAATTATCAACAACGGATTTTCCAAAAAATATTTTTACGTTAAAAATATTACAAATTAAAAGATATCTGTGATGTTTTGAAAAGCCTGACGGTTTATACATTTTTTTGGCGGTGCAAACAGGTTGACAGAAAACATCGATTTGATTAAAATATACAATGCGAGTAAGCCGGACAGCCGCGCGAAGCAATTCGTGAGGAAAGTCCGAGCTCCACAGGGCAAGGATAGCGGGTAACACCCGCCGGAGGCGACTCCAGGACAAGTGCAACAGAAATAAACCGCCAGCGAACGTATGACCGCTCTTTGAGCCAAGTACGTGCGGAGATTCGTTAGAATCTTCCGCGGCTCCGAAGGAGACGCTGGTAAGGATGGAAAGGCGAGGTAAGAGCTCACCGGTTTTACGGGTAACCGTAGAACCCTGTAAACTCTATCCGGTGCAACATCGACTCGGGGGTTAAGCTGGCCCGGCGTCCCCGGACAGATGGCTAGAGGTGCATGGCGACATGCATCCCAGAAAGATGGCTGTCCAAGACAGAACTCGGCTTACAGACTTGCTCGCAACAAAGCAGCACAGGGTAAAACCTTGTGCTGCTTTGTTATTGTAATGAGCAGCTTGACCAATATTTAAAGCCGCTCTTAATGCTCATAAAATATGCAACAGGTCACTTAAACAGTTTATTTCTGTTTCAGGCTGATACTCTTCCGATCTTGGGGTCTGTAATCCTCCGAACCCCTGCTTTATCCATATAGTTTTCATTCCTAAGGCTTTTGCCGGGTAAATATCATTATCAAGGCGATCACCAACCATAACTGTTTCTGATGCCTCGCATCCCGATTTATCAACAGCTATTTTAAACAATCTTATATCCGGTTTTATAATTTGATAATCCCAAGAGGAAATTATAAAAGAGAAATATTCGGAAATATTCCACGCTTTTAGTCGGTCGCAATGCCCTTCGGTTTGATTAGCTATAATACCAAGTTGTTATTTTCTCATAGTCTGTGCTATGGCTTGATCCATCCGTGCTTAAGATAATGCTGATTGTCGAGACTCGGTGTTTCCTCACTTCTCAGTATCACCTGATGGAGTTTTTTACAGATAAAAAACTTAGCGCGCTCCCGTAGCTTCATATGTTTACGGTGCTTCAAATTGCAAACCTTCCTGTACAGCTTATCTGTTTTATGCCTGAGCATTTTTGCGTGCTTTTTCGAGATCTTATCCCACATGATATCGCCCATCATGCCGGCTCCACAGGTGTAAACCGAAGAAACACCCATCCACGACAGGCTCGTTTTAACGTCCTTCTGCGCCGAGGCATTGGGAGCGCCAACGCTGTTCGTAATGATCACCGCCGTCTTGTAGAACATTCGCTCGTCCGGCCTGTGCACCATCCAATGGACACAGAGATGGTCGAGCAGCGATTTGACTGATGCCGGTGCTCTCAGTGCGTATACGGGATAGGCAAACACTATAAGATCGGATTCAAGCATTGCTTCCCAGACAGGCATGGTCTTAGCCGCATGCGGGCAAAGATGCTCTCCCCGGAAGAAACAGGTTTTGCACCCGACACAGAAAGGCGGCATGTCTGAAGGATAAAACTCCGCAACTTCATTATCGTCCCGTATATGGTCGAGGAACATTTCCTTCATGTGATATGTAATACCCTTCTGAGGCGTTCCGTTTATGACCGTAATTTTCATGGTTGCATCAATTCCTTTATTCAGTTTTCAGATAACCGGCATTGAATTGTTAGCGGAAATTGCTTAGGATTCTGTAAGGATTTACCCCTGGCAGCCGCAAAGGCCTGCTGCTCTAGTTCTTCTGCAATAAGCCGGAGGCATAACATTTATACCTTATTTACACTTTTATGTCAATTGCTGCAGCAAAAGTACAACTAGACTACGGTATATATTTCTGCTCTTCCCAAGTTTCAAAACCATCCTCATCTCTAACTGTAAATATACGATACTGAAAGCAATCCCAAGTTGATAAAAATGTCGACACATGATAAAATGGTGGAGATTAATCAATCAACGTGCTATGGAGATAGAACATAATATGCCGACCTGGGATGAACTGAAAGAGCAATGCATGGACTGCACCAAGTGCCGTTTATGCGAAACCCGCACAAACGTTGTGTTCGGCGAAGGAAACCCGAATGCGGAGATAATGTTTATAGGCGAGGGGCCGGGTGAGCGTGAGGATGCGACGGGACGGCCCTTTGTCGGCCGGGCGGGACAGCTTCTGGACGACATGCTCACGATGATCGGACTTGACCGTACGAAAGTTTTTATTGCGAACATCGTCAAATGCCGTCCGCCGCACAACCGCGACCCGCTCCCCGACGAGCAGGAGGCCTGCATAGGCTGGCTGCGCCAGCAGACCGCCCTCATGAAGCCGAAAATCATCGTCTGCCTCGGCCGTATTTCGGGAAAAGTCATTATTAAGCCCGATCTGAAGATCACCGAGGAACACGGCAAGTGGTTTGTCAAAAGCAAAATACATATGATGGCGACGCTCCACCCCGCCGCCCTGCTGCGCGACCCGCGGCGCCGTCCCGACTCCTTCGAGGATTTCGAAGCCCTTCGCCTCAAAATCGGGGAGATCTGCACGCACACGGAGCTTGCTTAACGCATTGGGCAGTAAAAGACCGTCGAATGAAGCCGACGGTCTTCTTTTTTAGTATGGTTTACTGCTGCACCCGCAGCATGTATACATAATCCAGAACTCTGCGGATGATTGTGATTAGTTCCGCACGGGTGATCGGATCCTTAGGACGAAGCTGATTGTTATAACCCTTTATTAAGCCTGTCAGCACTGCCTGCGCCATCGACACGCGCGCCCATTCTCCCACTTTATCATAATCGGAATAGGAGCCGAGCACATCGTGATCCGAAACGTCGGGCAGTTCCGCACCCATCAGCTCCAGCAGCCTGGTAATTATCAATGATACCTGCTCCCTTGTGACGGGATCGCCGGGTCTGAATGTGCCGTCCGGAAAACCAACCATCAGTCCGGTGTTCACGACGTCGTCCAAATAAGCGGCAAACCAGTCGTCCGGCGATACATCGCTGAATCCCCAGGTATCTCCGGTATCCCCGCCGGCTGAATCTCCTGCGAAACCGATATAAGCGAGTACCCGGTCAATGAATGCAAGCACTTCGGAACGCAGTACGCTGCCGTCCGGACAGAAGCTGCCGTCGGGATATCCCTGGGCGATTCGGCGGGCGGCCATCAGATATATATCGTCTTCCGCCCAATGTCCGCCTGTATCGCTGAACCTGAAGACAAATTCCGTCAGCCACCAGCAAATGCCCTCGCCAAGTGTCACTTCAATGGTGCCCGCTTCCGGATCTATCCTTCCTCCGGCAAGCAGCCCATTCGGAGCCGTTGCTCATATAGACCTGGAGAAGCCACAGATTCACGACATCACCATACGGAATAATAAGAGTAACGTTCGCGGACGTGCGAATCGGGACCTGTTTCCCGACCGGAGACAGATAATCGGGCAAATCAGGCAAATCAGGTTCCTGCCCGGAAACCCCGATCAGCAGTCCTTCCTCCCCGGTCTCATCAAGGATTTTCCCGGCTTGCGCGCCGTCAATTCTTAAGACGCACCCCGGAAGCACAATCTCAAGTACTCCTCCCTCTTCGGCAAGTCTCCGCAAAGCTCCGGATGTGACAATTATGCCGGCCTGTAAATCTTCTTCCGTAACCTCCGCCGATTGGTAATTTCCTTTGATATCTTCTTCGGTAATAATTACTTGATTTGACTCGGGCGATCCCCCTGAAGGAGGAGACGACGGATCCGACGGAGGCGGCGGGGGCGGAGGAGGCGGAGGCGGAGGAGGCGGCTGCGACGGGTCTTTCCCGGTTGTGAAAGACATGACCATCAAAGCCTGCGGATTTCCGGAAACATCGGTTACGGCACCTGTCGGCATAGTCAGTATATACGTGGTTTCATATGACAGGTCCGCGGCAGGAACGATCATTACCTTGTTCCCGTTCAGCACCTTAACGGAAGGTATGATATTGTGTTTGTCGTCTTCAAGTATAACGCTTCCAAAGGCGGCGCCCGGTCTGAGCTCTTCATCAAACGTAATTGTTATCTGAATATCGACGGGTATATCGGTATCCCCATCGGCCGGGTAAGAGGATAACACAACGGGCGGTGCTGCATCGGGAGCCGGTATTGTCGTAAAGGTGAGGGTAAAACCGTTTTGCGGATTTCCCGCCTGGTCGGTAACGGCACCGACTGGCAATGTAAGCCGATATGTTGTTCCATATTCCAGATCGTTGTTCGGCTGGATGAGCAATTCGGAAGTTGTCAGGAGTATGCTCGTACTCACGACATTTCCATCAGCGTCAGCGAGGGATATAAAGTCAAAGGCATCACCCGGCAGGAACGGTTCATCAAATCCGATTACGATCTGAATATGGAGCGGTATATCGGCATCACCGTTATTCGGATATGTGTATGAAACCGCAGGCGGCGTTGCATCCGGGATAAAAGTTGTGGTGAAGCTGAGGATTCTTCCGCCCTCAAAGAGATTTCCAAACAAATCCGAAACGGCTCCGGCGGGGATCGTAAGGGTGATAACAGAGTTGAAAGGCATCAGGCCATCCGGGATGATCACAAGAGTGTTACCGGTAATGCTCTTCGAAAATCGGATGGCTGAGCCGCCTCCATCCGAGGCTTTCAGTTCGATGTCGTCATAATTGACTCCGGCCTTGATGCTCTCATTAAATACTATGTAGATCTCTGCCGCAGGACTTACGTCATAATCACCCTCGGCAGGCATAGTCTCCTCGATGACCGGAGGAATGGTTTCACGCACCTGCTCGGTCGTGAAGCGAAGCGTCAGCCCAACCGCGGCCTGATTTCCGGACAGGTCCTGCACGGCGTTGCCAGGTATCGCTACGGTGATATCGGCGCCGTATGGCAGTCTGCCCGTGGGGGTCAGAACAAGCACTCTCCCCTGAATCGACTTTGCAAATCCGATCGGTTTCCCGTCTGCCATGATTTGAATGGCTTCAAAACCGGGTCCCTGCCTTATGGTTTCGGTGAAGACTAACATCACGGGGACATCGATTCGTACCGCATTCATTGCATCGGCGGGTACCGTAGAATCAAGCGCCGGAGGTGTCGTATCTGACGGATATGCCGTTGTAAACGACAGCATAAACGGTTCGGACAAGGTGTTGCCTCTCAGGTCGGAAACGGCGCCGGAGGGTATAACCAGCCTGCAATCGGCTCCTTTTGGCAACTCTCCGACAGGTGCAACCTTCAGGATGTCTCCGTATATCGTAACCGAGGTACTCAGCCGGTAATCGCCGGAGACAAGCTCGATGCCAGCAAATTGGGCGCCGGCAGCGATCAGCTCGTCAAACACGATATATATGTCGGCATCCGTCAAGACACCCGTGCTTCCGTTCGACGGGCTTGCCGCGAACACCCGGGGCGGAGCGGCGTCAGGTTGATTTCCGGTTGTAAATATTATTGCGTGTTCTTCGTCGGACTGGTTGCCGAAATAGTCGGAGACAACTTCTGTCGATAAGCTTACGCGATATGTTTCATTATAGCCGAGCGGTGTTACGGGTGTAATAGTCAGGAACTTACCGGCAATCTGAGATGTAAAGGGCACGGGAACCGGATCCCCTTCGGCCGGTAACATTTCAAAGGCAATACTCCCGAATTCGTTTCCTGCTTTTATTGTCTCGTCATACTCGAGAATCACCACAGCCGAAGTGCACACTCCCGTTGAATAATCGGACGGTGTGACGCCCACAAGCCGCGGCGCGGCAAGGTCCGGACCGGCGATTGTTGTAAAGCTGTATACATAGTCATCTTCCATCCGCAATCCTGACAAATCCTCGCAGGCATCGTTGAAGATCGTGAGCGTGTAAGCAGTGCCATAACGGAGTTCGCTTTCCGGCTTAATCGACAGCAGGTTTCCGTTAATCTGCTTTATGCAGCCGATTTCCTCGCCGTCCTCCGACATGGACGTAATTACAATGTCCTCAAGCCCGTCGGTTGGGCGGATAATTTCACTGAAAAGGAAGTTCAGCGTCGGGTCAATAGATACGTCGGTCGTCCCGTCGGCTGGATAAGCCTCGACGATTTCGGGCGGCTCGACGTCGGCGCCGCTTTCAGTCCGGAAACTGACGTTGAACGCTTCGTTCGGATTGCCCGCAAGGTCACGGACCGCATTGTAAGGCAGAATTACTTGACACACTGTGTCATGCGGCAGGTTCATGCCCGGAGTTATTGTGAGCGTTTTCCATACGATTTCCGCCGTAAACGGGATATCCTCGCCGTCCGCCCTGAGCTGCAGGTCGGGGAACGCGTCTCCCTCAAGGACAGTTTCCCTGAATTTCAGGTGGATCAGAGCATTCACGGAAACTCCTTCCATACCGTCGGACGGACTGGCCCTGTCGATCACGGGCGGTATTGTATCCGGTTCGGACACGGTGGTAAAGCGGAATGTGTAGGCCTTATTCTCGTTTCCAGCTCTGTCTGTTATAGCGCCCTCAGGTACTGACACAACATATGTACTGTTGTAGGTAAGGCGTGAAGTTGGCGTCAGTATCAGCATCTCATCCTGTACAGACACGGTAATTGATACAGGTACGCCGTCCAGAGACATATTTATTTCATTGAACCGGGTTCCTTCCTTAATCTCTTCGTTGAAGGCTACTGTTATCGAAGAATCGACCGAAACACCCGGCTCATACGGCATCGGGATGCTGTTCTTTATTGCCGGGAACTCATCATCCCTGACCTTCGCAAAGATAAGGGTAACTGAGTCGGAATATCCGTTATTGCAAATGATTTTCAATTTATGTGATCCGATTTCAACAGATGCGAGCGGGAATATAATTTCGTAACGCTCTTTCAATGCATTGTATACTACAGTTGCAGCAGTAATTGCATCATCATCAATCTCAACCGTAAAGTCGTCCTCAAGTCCGGATAATGGATGCCCGAACTCATCACGCACGGTGATTTCCGCCAAGCCTTCACTGTCGGTATGGAAATAAGTTGTTCTGTCAAGGCGTGCAGTCATGTTGACGCCGGATATCAGGAAGCCCTCCTGCGCGCTTGCGACAACCATACCGTTTATGCGAACCGTAATCTCAAGATCCTTATAGCCTGGCAGCATACCGACGGTGGACGCGGAAAAAGCGATATCGTTTTCGCCTGCTGCCAGGAAAATGTCCGCTTCGCCGTACAGCAGTGGATTTCCGTTATAATCCTTTATCGTCCAGGAAAGCGTCGCCGCGCCATCCGCTGCGGCGCTTATCTTCGCGGCGACCGGAAGATCGGCCATCCCCGCGGTTACGGGAGCCCCGTTGTTTATCTGCACCGTTCCGATGGAAGTACCGGCATCGGGTTCAAGGTAATCGACTTTAAACTCAAGGTGGTTATACAGCGTGACTTCCTTTTCGGATGATTTATACTGCATCGGCGTGATGTTGATGCGAAGCTCGGTACCCTCCCCGGTTTCGGTTGCGGTCCACCAGAACAGTTTTTCCGGGTAGGTCGCAGACGCGTCGAAGGTTCCCGGCATCGGTCCGAGGGTGCGGTTTATCGGAGTTACCGCCGCAAGTTCTACGTTCTCCCCATATACCGTTGACTGGGTTTTCGATTCGTTCAGCGTGACGTTTTCCACCGTCGAACCCTTCGGAAGCAGGATCGTCCTGGTCACCATCGGGATCTTCGGCGCGAAATCATTAACAAGGAACAGCGTGCTGCCGGGTATTCTAAACAAAGTCTTTCCGTCCGGTCCCGTCTCGGTAATAAATTGCGGAATGTCTAGGGAAAACCTGTGTGTTTTTGATATCAAAGAAGCGGTTGCCGCCGTTTTTATGGATTCCTGCGAAGTCCCGCCGCTATTGCCGCCGCTCTTCACCCCGCTTGACGACGAGGTACGGATAATCTTCTGGGTAGGCAGTCCGTAGTACGCCATTCCGTAGGTTGCAAGAGCGTTTATCTCGCTTTCCTGCTCCGGAGCCGTCAGATTCCAGAAATCCTCATATGCGGCTACCAGCGCGCGGCCCGCCGTTGTATCGCTCATCAGGCAATTTGCCAGGAATCTTTGCAGAATAAGGTCATGATATGCGACGCAGTCATTCTCTCCGATAGCGTAAACGGTTGGGGCGAAATATGCCACATGCTTTTTAAGCAGGCTGTTTACAAGCGCTTTGGTATACGGCGTGAAGCTTTTGCCCGGATCAAGCTCGTTGTTATGCGATACCGAATAGCCCGAGTGGCAGCCTGTGCTGAGCAGCAAATGACCCGGTGATTCTCTTATTGCGCTGTAATTTGAATAGTTAAGGTCGGATCCTTTCATCGTTGATTTAACTAAATGGGAAGCATGATTCCAGAAAAGGGTGATTTTCGCGGTCTCGACAGCGTCCGCCACCATGTCGGCAGACCATTTCCCTGTTTCTTTATCGTCTCCGTTATACCAATAGCAAATACCGGATTTATAAGGCGCTCCCTCAGGCTCCTTGGGCAGTTTTATATCCGACGGCAGCAAGGAAAGCAGGACATTCTCGACTATCTGCGGCCAGTTAATGCCTTTGCGTTCCGGTTTTTCCTCGTTTTCTCCCCCGAATATTACGGCGTTCACCTTACCGGCGGTAAAATCAATATCTTCCTCATATCCGTTTATCATTTGTATCAGCTCCGCCGGCTTGTCGGCAAAGATGCGTCCTACTCCCGCATCGATTTTCGGCTTCTTCACCGTTTCGGGATCGGTGTTATCATATGACCCATAAGGTATATCGGTCATTATGTACCCACCGGCGGTATCGTACATTGTTGGATTACCGTACCGTTCCTTCTGCGTGTAGGAAGCCTCGATATTTTGGGGAGAACTGCGCCTGTAAAAAGGAACGACTTCGTCATTCCCGATTATCGCCACATTGGAATATCTGCATGTATTCGATATGTACCTGAGAAACGCGTCGATCGCTTCAGCCTGCTCTTTTGCATGGTAACGGTAGTCATAATCCCTGTAATCCGTCGTTATCCAGCCATAATGCTCCCGCCTGATTTCACAGTACGGGTCCAGAATTACTCCGTTATGGTCGACGGCATACTTTCCGATGCGCTGAAGCAAATCGTAGTAATCGTAGACCTTGTTATTATCCTTATCTTCATTATACTTGGCCCCGGTGTCCAAAAACTCGTTGTACAGCGCTCTCAGGTTTGTAAGGATGATAAGGTCGGGATTGCTTACCGCGCGCACCTCAACCGTAGCCTGTTTCGCTTCCTCAATGTACAAGTCGCAGGCAATCGGATCGGACTGAGTGTGATTGAACCTGCCCCATCCGCTGTAAACCCCGTCATTAGCCCTGAAGTCGCCGTCCTCGCCGTCGTCTTTCAGAAAGACATCCACCTCATTCCCGGTCTCGTCCATGTATCGGACCGTCATATTAAGATTTCCCGACGTGTCGGTCTTGCCGTCCGGTTTATATGCGGTGCAGTAGAAAAGGACGGAGCCCCCGCTTCTGACATTGGTGCAGGAAACGTTGAGCCCTGAGGTGTATTCCTGGGGAAGCTTAATAAGCAGCGCGTACGACCCGGTTATAGCGTAATCGACGCCGGCAATTACGTAGCATCCTTCGGAATCCTGAGCGATGGCATAGCCGATATCGCCTCCGTCGCCTATTACCCTCTCCCATATCTTCTTCCCCGAACTGTTTGCGCGAACGATCTTCACGCCCTGAATACCCGACATCCCTTCCATTTCTCCCGTTCCGACCACCATGAACCCGCCGCTTGCGCACTCGGTCACTCCGTAGGCGGTTCCGGGCCCGAGAGTCTTCTCCCATCTCTTGCTGCCGTCTTTTTTCAGCTTCATGATAAGCATATCGTTGCCTGAGTAGCCCGCTACTATGAACCCTCCGTCCGAAGTCTCGCGTATACATCTGGCGTGCATCGAAACGCCTTTTTTCTCAAATACCTTCTGCCAGACTACTCCGCCTTGTGAGTTCGTCTTTACAATATACATTGACTTTGCTCCGTTTGTGCTGCCGGCGATTATGTAGCCTCCGTCGCTGGTCTGGCGCACCGAGTAGCCAAAATCCCAGTATGAGTCACCTCCTATAGCCTGTTCCCATTCCTTCTCGCCGTTTCTGTTAAGCTTCAGCAGGTATATGTCGCTCGTCTGGCCGTACTGGACGCATCCGGAGATGATAAAGCCGTCATTCGTCTCATGGACCGAGAAACCCCGGCAATCGCTGCCTTCTATCCGATGGATTGTTTCCCAGATCTTTTCTCCGTAGGAGCCGGTGCGGAGAACATAAACCTTCCTTTTGTTGCCCCTGGCCCCCTCGACATAGCCTACCGCGATATACCCGGGATTTACGGCGTCGTATTTGATCGTGTCGATTGAATAAAGTTCCGTTCTCCAGAAATTATCATAGGAGTAGGTTCTTTCGTATATTTCGTTCCCGTCCTTATCGGTTATGACGATATATGCCATATAGCGGCCGTCGTCTTCAGCCACGCCCGCAAAGGTATACCCGCCTTCGGGGTTGACCACTACGTCGCGGGCTTCCTCGTCGCTGAATCCGTAATGGTATGTCTTTTCGAATAAGGAAGGCAGCGGGTTCAGGCCCGCGTCCGCCGCTTCGGCTTCTACCGTAAAAAATACCCCCGGTGAAGCAAGTCCTGCCGATATGATAATAGCAAGGAAAAGGCATAAAAACCTTTTAACGCTTTCAGGTATCAATGCCGCTCTTCGTCTTATTTTTTTCATGACCACCGCTCTCCCCCTTCTGTTAAGGCTCCGTTCTGCCAATTTTACCGATCAGACACAGCACCCGATAGATCATCACCGCGACCTGCTCGCGGGTTGCCGGAGACTTCGGGTTGAATATGTTGTGTTTGACGCCGGTCGTAATTCCGAGCTGTACCGCCCTGGCGGCATACGGCTTTGCCCACCCGGCGATCCGATCCCTGTCGTCGAAGCGGTCCAGCGCCGACAGGTCCGTCTCGGTCATGCCGGCACCCTCCGCCAGCATGACCATTACCTTCATCAGTTCCTCCCGGGTGACGGGTGCGTCGGGGCGGAATCTGCCGTTGCCGTCTCCCTGCATAAACCCGGAATCCATGACCGCCGAGATGTATCCGGCCGCCCAATGTCCCGCCGGTACATCGTCGGGAAGTCCCTCCTGTCCTTCCACCGTGACGGGCAGATTGAGCGCTTTGGCTATTACCGCCGCCAACTGTGCGCGTGTATGCAATCCCCGGGGGTCAAACCTGCCGTCGGGGAAACCGTTCATGATGCCGGCCTGTGCCAAACAACCGATCTCATATGCCGCCCAGTAATCCCCCGGAACATCGCTGAATTCTAACTTGCCGATGTTTCCGTCCGGATGGTTGTCATTATCTGTCCGGTCTCCGGCTTTTTCTTTCTTTTCCGGTTTGGAGCCGTCCGAACCTTCGTCCAAACGTGAGCCGGCCGTCCATCCGGACCCTCCTCCGGGCAATGCGTTGGGATCGACGCCCGTAACGTATGTAATGCTTATCTCGTTTTCAAGCGGATTTCCGGCCTTGTCTGTAACCGCACCCGCCTGTATTTTAAGCAGGCACACGGCCGAGTACGGCAAAGTTTGGCCGTCGGGCAGCATTACGTTTATTATGCTGCCGTCAGCCTGCACAGTAATTCCGGACACAACCGATCCGTTTGCCGTAAATGTTATTTTTGCCTGGTCGCTGATTTCCACAGGCTCGCTGAACACGAGTATAACCGAACGGCAACCGACTTCGATTTTACTGTTGTCCGCCGGGCTGACCGCCGCTAAAGCCGGGGCAACTGTGTCGGGCTCATCCTCGGTGGTGAAACGGACGCTGAAGCCCGGGCACGGATTCGCCGAAAGGTCCTCGACGGCGGCAGCGGGAACTATCACCTCGCATACCGCGCCGTATGGCAGCGGATCGTTTGCCGTCAGAATCAGCACCTGATCCCGGATCGACACATTTACGGAAACCGGTTCCCCGTTCGCGAGAAGCTCAATTTGCATATACTCCGCGGCCTGCCGCACCGATTCGCTGAAGTATAGTCTTATCGAAGATGTGACGGGAACTAGACGTTCGTTATCGGCCGGATCGGTGGAAATTACGCGCGGAGCGACGGTGTCCGGGCCTTTGGCTGTGGTAAAGCTGAATTCATAGGAGGATACCATCCTGTTCCCGCTGAAATCGCACACTGCTCCCGCAGGGATGGTTACTTTATACAGCGACCCCGCTTCCAGCGGCTCTGCCGGCGTAATAATCAGCACCGAATAATCGATTCCATCGGGATCTTCCGGATCGCCTCCCGGACGGACGGTACCGACCTGAACGTCGATATCGACAAGCCTCCCGTCTGATGTGAGTACGGGGGCTGCAAGAAGCTCTTCGTCAAGAGGTTCGCTGAAAACGATTTTTATCGTCGGCATGAGCGGCACTTCCGTCGCATTGGCCGGGGGATCGGTTTTCACTATTATGGGAGGCTCGCGGTCGGGAGCGGGACGCGTAATAAAGGAGAAGCTGTATTGAGCCTCGAGCTGATTTCCCTTGACATCCTTTACCGCCCCCGCCGGAATCAGAACGTCATAAACCGTCAGGTAATCCAGCTTACCGGCGGGTGTAATTGTGAGTATGTTATCTTCGACAGACACAATGGCGTCAATTGCGGTCCCGCCTGACGAAAGCAGGATGCCGCCGAATGCGGGGCCTTCGACCGCATTCTCGCTCAGGACAATGAATATCTGACGGTCGACAGCCACATCGACCTCGTTCGGCGCGGGCGCGGAAGCTAGGATTTCGGGAGGAACGACGTCCGGCGGTCCTTCGGTTGTAAAACGCAGCGTATGCGTATTCCGGAGGCTGTTATCGCCCAGATCCAGAACTGCGCCTGCGGGAATGGTCAAAACGCAGACGGCGCTGTACGGCAGGATCTCCGCAGGATCCACCAATAAGACGTTCTGCGAAAGACTTATAATAAATGAAACCGGAACGTTGTCGGCTGTCAGTGAAATATCGTTGTATGCGGGACCGGGCAGAAGGTCTTCACTGAATATGACGGCGATAGGCGAATCGACCGGAACCTCGCGCGCGTTTCCGGAAGGTATGCTTGCCGCCACCGTCGGAGGCGTCAGATCGTCCGGAACCTTCAGAGTATAACTGACCGGCCTGCTCTTGGGGGATTCAAGACCATTCGTTGTTACGGCGGCAACGCAGAACTGATATGCAACACCCAGGTCAAGGTTAGTTACGACGTACTCGGTGCCGCTCACTGCCGTATCATTGATTTTAGTCCACTTTCCGTCTATAAGCCGGTATATGTTGTATCCCGCAAGGTCGGGCTCCGTGTTGGCGTTCCACCTGAGTATGATACTGTGATGGCCGGCTTCGGCGCTCAGTCCCTGGGGTATGCCTACACCGCCGGGCAGTATGGCTATTATTATCTGGCTGCTGACGAAATTACCATGCTTATCGTAAACAGTGACGGTTATCGGGCCTTCTTCCGTCGGTGTAACCTTAACGTATGCCTGGCCGTGCCTGTCAAGGACCACATTCTTCGCTAATTCCCCGATGTCGGCGGTGCCGTCGTCAAGCGGCTCCCTGTTCTTATATGCGGTAATTATTATTTCCGTCTCCTTGCCGACTTCGATCTCCTCGGGAGAGACAATAAGTATTTCGTTCGGGACTTTGTCGACCCAGTCAAGGCCTGTTATGGCGTGAAGGGCGACCTCCCGGACGTAGTCGCCCTTTTTGATGAGCGTCGTCAGGATATAATCGCGCGGGCCGTTCGGCTCGTTTACTGTACAGGACGTCACATCGGGTCCGTATTGTCCGACCATTTCACGCTCAGTCGACATCTTCAGGTCCTCGCGTATCCTGTAGAGCCTGTAGCCGAGCACTTCCTCTATGATGTTGCCGAACTCATCTGTAACGTTGTCTATCCGTTTCCATCTCAACTCGGCATAACCCTCATCCTCGAAATTATCCTGCTCAAGGACGGGACAGGTGCCCGGCTCGTTTTCCGGTACCTCCATCGACGCGAGCTCCCATTGCACAAATGTATTGCCGCCCGTCTGGATAATCGCAGAAGAGCTGGGATCAAAGCCAAGATATTTGAGCGGGTCGGGCGCGTCGGCGCCGATGCCGGAAATCAGGCGATATTCCAGCTCGACTGTTGTCTGCGGCGGTATTTCCCTTATGGTAACCTTAAGATTCTGGTTAGGCGCAAAGATATAATTGAGCTTGTCGGTTTCCTTCATTTCATGCGAGAAGTTGTATATCGGTATATCTGAAACGTTTTTAATCTTAATTTTAATATTGTAAGGATACCCTTTGTCCACACGGTTCTGAACCTCCATGCCCAGTTCCAGAGCGTCTCCTCCCCAGACTCGGAAGGGCTCCGGGGTTCTGAATTCCTTGCGCAGCGTATCCCCGAAAGGTTCAAGTATCCCGGTGAATTCAGCCTGGAGCGTATAGTATCCCTCTTTGTCGCCCCGTACGATCCACTTGGCCTGCTTGCTTTCACCTCCGGGGATCACCCCGAGGTCGAGCTGCAGGCTCTGCGGCTCGGCGGTGGGCGCCAGGGACACCCCGTCGGGGAGTGTCAGCGTAGCCAGACATCCCGACAGGTTGAAGGGCGGGCTTGCGGTATTTGAGAGAGCCAGCGAGATTTCGAAGAATTCCTTCAGCCATCGCGCCTCCGCCGGGATTGCAAGAAATGCGATTGTCGGCGGCACTTCGGGATGCTCCGACGGTATGAGAATGGGTTGAATTTTTACATCATATAGCTCAGTTGAATAATTGATCGGCTCCAGGTAGTGTATTTTCGACACCGGATCGGGAATATTCCTGAACGTGTTTCCTCCGATTTCAATATTGATCTCCCGGAATTTCAGCTGGGCCTGGTATTCGAAGATGAACATGTTCTCAGGCGCGTTTATGTCAATACCGGCGGCTTCTATTTCATCAAGGGTCATGCGGCGAACGCTCATCGAGCCGACCAGAATGTCGCCCTTTGCGAGGCGTACAACAGCCGAGCCCTGCTGGTTATCCACGAGCGTCACTTCCAGCATGGCCGGCATATAATCCTTCTTATAGGCATAAACCGTATATTCGCCTCCGACAGCAATAACATGCGCGATGCCTGCCATGTCTGTTATGATTTTCTGAGTCGTCCCGTCGGGAAACTCAATAACCACACTTGCCCCCGAAATGGGCAGTCCGGTTTCATCGTCCAGTACCTGCACCTGCATATTGCCAACCTTATTAGGCTCCATGACCGCAACGGTCATATATCCCGTGTGATGGTTGCCCGCAGGATCATATACCGTGAGAGATACCGAATAAACACCAGGTTCACTGTAGCTGTGTACCGGCTTTGAAAATACGGATGTGGTCCCGTCGCCGAAATCCCATTCATATTTCACGATCTTGTCGTTATCAACGGAACCTGTTCCGTCAAACATTATTTCCATATCCACAATGACAGTCCGGTCGTCTCCGGGCACCGCGGTCGGAGGCGTTTCGTCGACGGCAAGAGGAAGCGCCCTCATTTCATCGCTTTCGCTCTCGTTTCCGTATTTGTCGCAAGCCCGGATGACGTAATAGTAGAACTGCCCGGGTATGACATAATTATCAATATACGACTCCTGCACCGTAGTTTTGATAAGGCTGTAAGGACCTCCCGGCAAGGTGGAGCGCATAATGGTATAGTACGCAAACTCTGGATCGTCCTTGCTTCCCGTCCAGGAAAGTTCGTTCTGCCACGGACCGCCTGCGGCGGTAAGCTGCGGTTTCGGCGGCGGGGTAATCTGCATGTCATAGGTGACTACAAAGGGCTCGCTTGTCCTGCCGCCTGAGTCTGTCGCCGTTGCGCGAACCAGATATGTTCCGTCGGTCAGCCCTTTCGTATTCCATGTCAAGCCGACAATTTCGGAATATTTTTTCCTTGACAGGATGTTCACAGTACCGATCTCCGTCCAGTCCGACGCTCCTGACTTCTGGTATTCGATTTTTACCGAAGCGAGCCTGTAATCGTCGGATGCGAGCACCTGGATGTACGGGTTGGCCTTCACCTTGTTGCCGGAGTACGGGGCTATGCAGTGTATCTGCGGCGCCGTGGTGTCCGGCAGTAGGGAGACTCCTTCGACGACGGCGGCGTCGCTTTCATTCAGCGCTTCGTCCAGTGCGGTAAGCTTATACCAGTAGCGGAAACCGTGTTCAACTTCCCTGTCACGAGCCGACATCGTATCCGGACGCAATGTGTACAGGCGTATATAAGGTCCGTCCGGGCTTTCTGATTTGTACAGGCAATATGCGGCTACATCGGTTTCGGGATTGAGGTTCCAGCTGAAATCCATATACCCGCCGGTGGGCGTAACTGTGAAGCCGGAAGGCACCGACGGCTTTGTCTTGTCGACTTCGTAGCCGATGATCCTCGGCTGGCTCTGGTTTCCCGCCGCGTCTTCGAGTACCGCCTTCAGGTATAAAGTTCCCTCCGGGAAACCTGATAAATCAACCGTGTATTCGACTGTTTCCTCTTTGCCTCCCTTAGCGCTTATTCTGACAAGCTCCGACCAGGTTTTCTGGTTATCGGTGGAGTACCACACAGCGAGCGCCGTTATGCCGGCGTTGTCGGCGCCGTCGACGATCAGCGGTATGGAAGCGGAAAAGCGTCCCCTCTCCGTCATATAGGTAATTCTGGGTGCTATATTATCCGCTCCTGTTGTTACCGCAATTTCATCCGACGGCGTTCCGCGGTTGTTCACGCGGTCAACGGCAGCCACGCGAAGCCTGTATTCCTTCTCCGGAATCAGGTTCCCTATCTTTGCATTCAAATCTCTCCCCACATAAGCAAGCTCAAACTCGCCGCCCGGCTCCGACTGAACCTCCACGATATAGAAATACGTATCCGGGTCCGGCGAAGCATCCCATTCAAGCACAATATCATTGGGTGAGACGGAAACCGCATGCACTCCCGTAATTTTCGCAGGTCCCTGGGTGTCCACATTATAAGTCCGCGTAACGCTGCCGTCGCTCAGGTTTCCCGCGGAATCCTTCGCGATGACGCGCACAAGTACCGTCCCGTGAACGCCGGACTGTTTTGTATCCCAATGGAAAGTCGCCCAGTCCCGGGTAGCAACCGTATCCACATTTATCCATGTGGCGCCGTTGTCAATGGAGTACTGCAGCGTAAGACTTGCGAGCGCCAGATTGTCTGTGCCCTTGGATATTATCTCGGCGAACGATCCGAAAACGGTGTAATCGGCAGGCAGGATCCCTACGACTTCGGGCGGTATATCGTCGCTCATAGCCGCTGCCGCGGCAATATTGGAGCACTCTCCTTCCTGCCCGAACCTATCCACCGCGGAAACTTTGTAATAATATGTGATATTTTCTACGACATCGGTATCTCGGTACTCGGTAGCATCCGAAACAGTATCCAGCAGATAATACGGTCCCTCGATAACGCGAGACCTGTATATCCTGTAGAACGACACATCGTAGTTCAATGGGGTATACCAGGATAACTGGATGGAGCCTGCGCCATACATTGCGGTCAGTTCCCTGGGCGGGTTCGGGCTTGTGCGATCCACCTGGTAATAGACATCCCATATGTCGTAATTCCCCGACTCGTCGTACAGCGTGTAGCGGATAGTGTAAATACCGCTCGGCATCGGTCCGAGGTCCCAAACCCATCTAAACTGGTATATAGAGTCGTAGCTGTTATAGAGGGAAGGCCCGGTAATCTCATACGGCAAAGGCGCCCATGTATAGCCTCCGTCGGATGATATTTCCGCCGTGAGCCGGGCTTTCAAAGGATTTGCATTGTCATAAAAGCGTACATACATTGCGAATGGGATTAAGCCGCCGATTATCGAGTCCTCTTTTGGTTCTACCGACGTGATGGCAGGTTTTATCTCGTCCGGCAGAGTCCTCACGCCCAGTACATCCGAAAGCGCCGTGTTGCCCCACTTATCCCTCGATTCTATACGGTAAAAATGCGTGTCTCCCGGGGAAAGGTTCGTATGCGTATACTGGGTGTTGTTCGTAAAAGCCCCGTTCGCGCCTATTTTCCCGAACGTACCTTCGAAGGAAGTGCCGTACAAAACCTGATATGTGTTGTATGAAGTATCCGTATCCGGGATGGCATCCCACTTCAGCACAATGAATCCTTCTCCCGGCTCAGCCCTGAGGTTCTGGGCTTTACTCACATAAAAATCCAGATCCCAGTACGCCTCGACGGAGCCCTCGTTGCCCGCGGCGTCCGCCGCTATAACCTTGATTTTGTAAATGCCCGACGCAAGGCCTGCTGTGTTCCAGGTAAATATCGTGTAGTATCTGCTTCCGGATAATCTCGGGCCTTCTTTCCTTGCAAGCGTCATAGGTATCCAGTTGTCGCCGTCGTCGAGCGAGTAAAAAGCGTACATATCGGTAACCGCTTTGTTGTCCGTAAAGGTAGCGGTAAACTGAAGGTTGGGTCCCCCCGCTTGTTCTCCGTCGGCCGGATCCAGATCCACGAAAACGGGAGGCGTAACGTCGTCGCCCGCCTTAGCCCGGACGGTGTTGGTCTCTGCCGAATTGCCGATACTGTCCGTAATTCTCAGCTTATAGTAAAAGACCTGGTCCGGGTTGCCTGGGATGTCGGTATATGTCGTCAAGGTTTTATCGTAGGATGTATGGATTGTACTGAATCCTCCGGTTATATATGTGGACCGCATAATCTCTATTATGGAGACGGTTTCGGAGATCGGGTCCCATGTCAGAATAATGCATCCGTCGCCCGGCGCAGCCGTCAGCACCGGGGGAGCATCCATTCTTTTGTCAATGGTGACGTTGCGTATTTCATCCGTACGGTTCCCGCTAAAGTCGATGGCGGAGAACCTGATTTGGTAATCCCCGTCCGGAAGCTCGGCCGTATTCCATGTTGCCCTGAGATAATACCTTGTGGGATTGTATATGACGTTGACGCCTTTTGCGAATTCCGTCCAGGTATTACCGCCGTCCGACGAATAGGCAAATATGACTTGGCGGATGTTTTTGTGCGAGTTGTCCGTTACGTATACATAGAACTCGGGCGATTTCGCTCCGTAAACCTTGCCTTCGATACCTGTCCCGGAAGAAAACACGGGCTTTGTAATATCCGCCACCGGAGTTGCCGTAACTTCATTTGAAAATGCGCTGATATTGCCGGCCTTGTCTTTTGCGGCTATGACATAATAGTAGGTTCGGCCGCCTGTTACATTCCGGTCCGTATACGTGTTCGAAGCCGCGTAGCCTAAATATCTGTAACCGTACCCCGGTGTTTCGGATCGGTAAACAAGGTAGGGTTCACCTGTGTAAAGCTCATCGAGATCAGGATTATTAGGCCACTTGAGTATGACCTGATCCACCTTCGACTGATCCCCGCCCGGGTCCTCCGCGTAAAGACCTGTCGGTGTCATCGGAGGCGTGTTGTCAAGCCTCCAGGTGCGCACGGCACTCACGTTGGAGTTTCCCGCACGGTCGAAAATCATTAATCTAAATTTATAGCCTCCGTCACGCAATACGGCACCGCCGACCGGCTCCCTGCTGTCCCAGGCGACGGAAAAACTGCTTGACGTTCCGCTTCCCGTCTGTATGAGTTCAACCACGTCGACCCAGTTGTTTTCGCTCAACTCAACCTGCAGCATTACCCTGCCCACACCGGACATACCGCCTCCGGAGCTTGAGTCATAACACGATGCGGTTATGTTGATGCTGCCGGAAACCGTCCCGTTGTCATATGGATAATTTATCGAACCGGTCGGAAGGGCAGTATCGTAAATAACTTTTTGTCTCTTGGTATGTGAAACTCCTTCCCTTGCTGCGGTCACGGTAAAGGTGGTTTCACTTTGATTCAATACCGCGCTGTATTCGAATGAGCCGGCTGAACCGACATTCACTGAAGTGCCGTTTACAGTGACCAAGGCACCGGGTTCGGTTGTTCCTCTCAACGTATATGCCGAGTTGTTGGTGAACACGGTAACGCCTTGTTCAAAATCGATCTCCGGGCCATTAAAGAGCTCCGTGTTTAGCCACTCGCTGTACGGTCCGTAGTTTCCGGCAGCGTCGCGGGCTCTTACGCGGTACCTGTACGGCTTTTCAAGGCTAACACTTGTATCCGTATATGAATGGTCGGGTGCATAAACAGTCCAGGATGACGAGTAGTATCCGTCGTCCGGATTTTGATACTCCCGCCGCAGTGTGTAGCTTTGAACGTCCGCCATTGCATCCCATGCGAGAATGATTTTATTTCCGACCGTATCCGGTGTTGCCATGAAGTTCCGCGGCGGAAGCGGGGGGACGTGATCGACATATACGGAAGTGACCTCCGTGGCAGTTCTGCCCTTCTCGTCGCTTGCCGTGACACGGACAAGCAGTTTTTTCTCCGTGACCCAGTCGACATTGAAAACCCGGTCGAGGTAATACTGGTTGTCGCCGGCTTTGTCAGGCTCGGTATCATCGGGATTTATAGGCGCCCAGTTTATCCCGCCGTCCTCCGAATACTCGAAAAGTATGCAGATTATCGGGGAATCGTCTTTAAACGTCGCCTTGCATCCGATGGAGCTGCTGTTCGTTATGCTGTCATTGAGCGGAATAAACTCCTTCAGGATAGGGCCGCCGCCGTCGACGACAACCGTCACAGTCGTCGGCTTTTCCGTCCTGTTGCCATAAACGTCATAAGCATAAATGCCGTATGTATAAACCGACCCGGGCTGTATGTCGGTATCCGTAAAAGTGTTGTCTTCGATATTGCTCCAGTACAGATAAGAATTGCGGTAAATATTGACGTATTTGAAATCTTCGGCAGGATTTTCCCATGTCAATGTAATGGCCGTTTTCTCGTCGTTCAGCACCGCAGCCAGGTTTGTCACGTTTTGCGGAGGTGTAGCGTCCTTGATCAGCGGCAGCTCGCTTACGCATATGTTGCCGTCGATATCGCATGCCTCCGCGCGGATTATGTAGTTCCCGTCCGGCCAACCGAGCGGACCCGATACGTTAATCCTGACCCTGCGGCTGCCTCTTCCGGTATTGTTGTCATAGCTGACCGAACCCTGATCATACATGAACGGAGTCAGGTCATGCCAGTCAATCCCGCCGTTTGCGGAATATGTATAGTCGATCCTGTATATTTTCTTGTATGCCTTGAAGTAAGCGTATATGGTATAGCCGGAATCATATGCATCCGTAATTATCCCGTCGTTGTCATACACCCACAGGTCGAATGTTATTTCATCTTCGGTATGCAGTCGCCCCGTCACTTCGGGCGGAGACACTGCTTCGTTATAGTAATAATCATATGAGACTACTTTATACCTGTACTCTCTATATGTAATTACATTTGTGTCTGTATATGTTTCTGCGTCAAATAAACTCGCTTTATATACCCACCGTCCGTCGGGATAATAGGAAGAGTAGTCCCACCTGTATACTTCGACAAAATAGACGTCCTCAGTATTTCCCAGGTCAGCACTATTGCGTTATTGTCCTCGTTAGGAGCAGCCTGCAGGTTTTGCACGTTTTCGGCAACCGTGTCCTTTTTGAGCGGCTTTGTTACGGAAAATGTGTTGCCGGCTTCATCGACGGCGGTTGCTTTTACCGCGTAATTCCCGTCGGGAAATCCCGATAAATTAACGGCAATATAGCGTGACCAGTAACCGACCCATTCATCCCAATACAGTCCCCAATCATCAATAATTATTCCCTCGTCAAAAGGCTGCCACGTTGTCCCGTCGGACGACCATTCGTATTCAATCGAAATTATGGCAGGCGTCTCGTCGTTTCCATCAGCTTTTCCGGGAAGGAAAGCCGCATCGATGTAAGCATACTCAGGGTTATTTGCGTAAACATCCATATAGTATAAATATATGGGCTGGTCAGCCAGCTTGCCGGAAGCGCGCGGGGGATTTGACGACGCATTTTCATACTGGTCATATACCACTGCCATGTAGTGGTATGTAGTATCCGGAAGCACGTCATAATCGGTGTATGTATTTTCGGCAGTCTCGCCCAAACTGCGCCAGTAACCGTTTGATCCGTCCGGAGAATCCCAGATGTCCGAAGCCACTATCGGAGAGGAAGCCCCGCTTACGGTATAATCTCCGCGCGTATCGGCCGCTGCGGACGCGAGTTCCCAGCCTCCTCCGGTTTCCCACCTGTATATCTTCACAAACGCAAAATCATGGTCGGGATTTGTCCATGACAAAACAAGCCCCGTGTTATCCTCATTGGGTGCCACGGAAAAACCCGTCGCGTCAGGCGCCAATGTGTCTTTGAGGATCATGCAGTCAACGGTCAGCGTATATGCCCGGTCTTCCGTCGCCGCGACGGCACGCAGGCTAAAAGCACCGTCATTTAAGCCGGTCATGTCCGCATAGATATACCTATACCATTTTCCGTCGTACTTATACAGCCCATAATCGACGTAGTCTTCAAATAAAACCCAGGTCGCACCATCGACCGAATATAAATAGTCGATCGATGCGATATCTTCATCCGAAGCGAACACCGCTGAAATCATGAACCAATACATGTTGCTTTGGGATATGACGCCGCCGTTGTCGAGGTCCCAAAAACTGAACTCAATTGGGTTGTCCTCTTCTGTTCCGGAGCTTTCGCCGGATCCTCCGCCGGTACTTTCGCCGGATTTGACGGCCTCGGCACCAAGGGTCGACTGCCTGCCCCCGGGCGTTTCTTCCGCCCCGATACCGACAGGCTTTTCGCTCGACCCGGTGTTCCCGGGAAGCTCTGCGGCATATCTGCTCCACGCCAATGCGGCAATATCAAAACCCGCGGATGACAGGAGGCAGACGACCAATAACAGAACAATGGCCTTTAATTTAATAAACCGGTACTTTCTCATATAAAATCACCTCATATGCTCTCCCAAGTAATCCTCAGTCAACAGCCGATGCAGAAAATCTGCCCGTCAACATGAAATAAAAAAATCGTCAAGTTTTACCTTTGACGCTTTTGAGTTCCCGGTTTTATTTATTTTTTATCCGGCCCAAGCATGCAAATCATACCGAATTTTTGCCGATGCATATGCTATTCTCGTCTTTACCAGCTAAATGCCATCAATATTGATCCCTCCTTCCCGTGAAACACCAACGGGTGTAAAATTCCTCTCCGCACAACCCCTTTTAAATTCTATTTCATAGTCTTAAAAAAATATAGGTAAAATATTCTTATAAATAGTACTAAAAATCTTATCTTGTTATCTTGCTGCCGGACACAATTTTACGCAGCCTGTTACCGGGTTTCCTGGCGGGACGGTATTCTCCGTTCGGGAACCCGTGCGCGAAAAAAGTCCTCGGGTTGGAAGATGCAATTATTTTAAAAGTTGAAGAAAATGAAAAGCAACACGATATTTATCTAGTAATGCAAAAACGAGCACATACTTGCCCGGTATGTGGGATTGAGACAATGCGTGTCCATGATTATAGATGGCAGAAGGTAAAGGATCTTGCAACAGCTGCACGGTACTTTTCGTTAGTAGAATACAAATGCAAATCGCTTCCAGAGGTTCTGTCCATTGATGAGTTTAAAGGCAATGCCTGTGGTTAAAAGTATCAATGCATTATAACTGATGCAAGAAAGCACAAAGTACTGGATATTCTCCTAAATAGGAATCAAAAAGTCCTTTTGAAATATTTCAGTTGTCATGTGCTTAATGCTTATTTCGTTTTCTGGCATCACCATAGGTTTATTTAAGGTTTGCTTTGTGGTGAGCCTTCCTCTGTCCTCACTAACAGGCCCTCTTCCATTACTCCGCTT
>ENA-UPSB01001352-UPSB01001352.1-bioreactor-metagenome-genome-assembly--contig:-NODE-1352-length-29372-cov-7.165433_pt1 | contig 29372 bp, 23 predicted proteins | sample MGYA00238182_ERZ773286 | MGnify/ENA primary metagenome ERZ773286 (study PRJEB29026, sample SAMN07631240) | bioreactor metagenome | isolation source: Switchgrass digestor | place: USA: Dartmouth...
AGCAGCTGATTCGTAATCAGCAGGTCGCCGGTTCGAGTCCGGCCACCAGCTCCAACGGCGCCCGAAAGGGCGCCTTGTCCCTCAAAGTTCCCGGAGAGGTGACCGAGTGGTTTAAGGTGCCGCTCTCGAAAAGCGGTGTGGTCTTACGGCCACCGTGGGTTCGAATCCCACCCTCTCCGCCATGAGACCCAGCCGATCTGGCTGGGTCGTTTTGTTGCCCTTCCGGCCCTTTTGCTGCCTGCGGGGGCTTGTGCTATAATTTGACGGTACTTTAGCCCGGCACGCAGCGTGGAAAGGAGGCCGAACCCCTTGGAACTCTTCCTGACCGAGAATCAAACGGAGGATATGCGGCTTTCCGTCCGCGCCACCAGGGTCCTCCATCACGAGCAGACGCCGTACCAGGAGCTCATCATTGTCGACACCCCGCAGTGGGGCCGGCTCATGGCCCTGGACGGCTTTTTCCAGACCTGCGACCGCGACGAGTTCGTCTACCACGAGATGGGCGCCCACGTGCCCCTGGTCACGCACCCCAACCCCCGGAAGGTTCTCATCGTCGGCGGGGGTGACGGTGGCATGGCGCGAGAGGTCGCCCGCCACCCCAGCGTCGAGCACGTGGATCTGGTGGAGATCGACGAGCGCGTCATCGAGTGCTGCAAGACGTACTTCCCGCAGATCTCCGTCGCCCTCCGCGAGAGCCCGAAGGTGCACGTGCACGTGGAGGACGGCATCCAGTGGGTGCGGGAGCACCAGGCGGAGTATGACGTGATCATCATCGACTCCTCTGAGCCCATCGGCCCCGGGGCGGGGCTGTTCAGCGCCGAGTTCTACGCCAGCGCCTACCGCTGCCTGAAGGACGACGGCATCCTCGTGGCGCAGACCGAATCCCCGTGGGTAAACGCCCCGGTCATCCAGCAGGCGTACCGGGGCATCCGCCGGTCGTTCCCCATCACCCGGCTCTACACCTGCAACGTGCCCACCTATCCGACCGGGCTCTGGACCTTCACGCTGGGCTCCAAGAAGTACGACCCGCTGGAGGCCCGGCCGGAGGAGCGGATCGGTGCTCTCGGCCGCCTCAAGTACTACACGCCCGCGGTTCACTTCGCCGCCTTCCAGCTGCCGGGCTTCGTGGCCGACCTCGTGGCGGCGGAGGAGGAGCGGCGGTAGCCATGGGCGGGCGCAACTTCGCCGGTTTCCCGCACATCGAGCGGCTGGCCGACTTCATGGCGTCGTCGGACGACTACGCCTCCGCCCGGGCGGTGCTCTGGGGAATCGGGCAGGACTTCACCACCTCCTACCGCCCGGGCACGCGGTTCGGCCCCGTGCGCATCCGGGAGGCCTCGTACGGCATCGAGGAGTTCAGCTACCATTCCGGCCAGAGCCTCACGGAGAAGAACTTCTTCGACCTGGGCGACGTGGCGGTGGTCTACGGCGACGTGCGCGAGAGCCTGGCGCGGGCCGAACAGGTGGCACGCCGGCTCTTCGCCGATGGCAAGCTCTCCCTGATGATGGGCGGCGAGCATCTGGTCACCCTGCCCGTGGTGAAGGCGGCGTACGAGAGGTACGGCGACGACCTGGTGCTCTTGCAGTTCGACGCCCACGCGGACCTGCGGGAGGAGTACCTGGGCAACCCGCTCTCCCACGCCACGGTGATGCGCCGCTGCCTCGACTTCCTGCCGGCCCGGAACCTCTACCAGTTCGGCATCCGCAGCGGCACGCGGGAGGAGTACGAGTTCGGCATGAGCCAGTGCCACCTCTTCCCCCACGAGGTTCTGGAGCCGCTCCGACGAGTGGTCCCCACGCTGGGGGACAGGCCGGTGTACGTCACCATCGACATCGACGTGATGGACCCGGCCTTCGCGCCGGGAACCGGCACACCGGAACCCGGAGGCATCACCAGCCGGGAGATGATCGACGCCCTGCTGGCGATGCGCGGCCTCAACGTGGTGGCGCTCGACGTGGTGGAGGTGGCCCCGGGACTCGACCCGACCGACCGGACGTCGGTGCTTGCGGCCAAGTTGCTGCGCGAGGCGATCCTGGCGTTCGGCTAATGAGAGATAGGAGGACGGACCGGAGATGCGCGTGATCGAGAGCGTCAAGAGCGAGATTCGGCAGGCCCTGGCCGACGCGGTGACGCGGGCGGCCGCGGCCGGCCAACTCGTGGGCCCGGCCCCGGAGATCATGCTGGAGAGCCCGAAGGACAAGGCTCACGGAGACTTCGCGACCAACCTGGCCATGGTGATGGCCCGGCAGGAGAAGAAGCCGCCGCGCGTCATCGCCCAGGCGATCGTCGACCACCTGGAGACGGAGGGCACCTGGATCGAGTCGGTGGAGATCGCCGGACCCGGCTTCATCAACCTGCGGCTGCGCCACGGCTGGGTCCACCAGGTGCTCCCCGCCATTCAGGCCGAGGGGCCCGACTACGGCAAGAGCGATCACGGCCGGGGGCAGAAGATCCTGCTGGAGTACGTGAGCGCCAACCCCACCGGTCCCATGGTGTTGGTGCAGGCCCGCGCCGGCGCCTTTGGCTCTGCGCTCGCCCGCCTGCTCAACTGGGCCGGTTACGACTGCAAGACCGAGTTCTACGTGAACGACGCCGGCAACCAGGTGAAGATCCTGGCCCGCACCGTCGACCTGCGGGCACAGGAACTGCGCGGGGCAACAGTGGAGATTCCCGAGGGCTACTACCCCGGCGAGGACGTCATCGAGTGCGCCCGGCACCTGCTGGAGCAGTACCCCGACTTCCTGGAGCGGCCGGAGGAGGAGCGGCTCGCCTTCCTCGAGACCTGGGCGCCGGAGTACTTCCGGAAGGGCCACGAGGAGGTGTTGCGCCGCTACGGCGTCGAGTTCGACCGCTGGTTCCGCGAGCGGAGCCTGCGGGAAGCGGGGGCGCCGGCCCGGCTGGTGCAGTGGCTGCTGGATAAGGGCGAGGCCTACGAGAAGGACGGCGCCATCTGGATGCGCACCACCGCCTACGGCGACGACAAGGACCGGGTGCTGGTGAAGTCTGACGGGGAGTACACCTACTTCGCCGCCGACGCCTGCTACCACAAGGACAAGTATGACCGGGGCTTCACCACCCTCATCGACATCCTCGGCCAGGACCACCACGGCTACCTGGGCCGCATGAAGGCGATGGTGGAGTGCCTGGGCCACCCCCGGGATTCGCTGGAGATCCTGTTCACGCAGATCGTCCGGCTGTTCAAGGACGGCCAGGAGTTCCGCATGTCCAAGCGCAAGGGTAACTTCGTCTTCCTGGAGGACCTGCTGGAGCAGGTCTCGGTGGACGCGGCCCGCTACTTCTTCCTCATGCGCAGCCTGGACACGCACATGGACTTCGACCTGGACCTGGCCAACCTGAAGTCCAGCGACAACCCGGTCTACTACGTGCAGTACGCCCACGCCCGCATCTGCTCGATCCTGCGGCAGGCGAAGGAGCAGGGCATCGACGTGCCTACCGCATCCGAGGTGGACCTCAGGCTGCTCTCCGACGAGTCCGAAGTCGAACTCATGCGCAAGCTGGCCGAGTTCCCCGAGGAGGTCATCGGCGCCGCGGACTCCCGGGAGGTGCACCGCATCCCGCGGTTCCTCAATGAGCTGGCCACGGTGTTCCACCAGTTCTACAACCGGTGCCGGGTGGTGACGGACGACCCGGCGCTCACCCGGGCCCGGCTGGTGCTGGTGGATGCCACCCGGATCGTGCTGGCCAACGCCCTGGGGATCCTCGGAGTCTCGGCGCCCGAGCGGATGTAACGTGTGATCGAATGGGGTCTGCCCGATCGCGGGCAGGCCCCTTTTGCGCGCCAGGGAGACGTGGAAACGGCCGCACTCGGTGGGCTCGCTGTGTACATGCTGACGGGCAGATCGGCTTTCTGGGCGATGGGCCTGGCTTCGGGCCTGGTGATCAGCCCCGTTCTCGCAGGTGCTACCGTCATCGTGGCGTTACTGTACAACACCCTCTGGGCCCGTACCGAGAAGTACCCGCGCCGCTACCCGAGTTTCTGGTGGTAAACGGGGTGGTGGCATAAGAAGCTAACCCCCCTTGGTGCTTTCGTGCCCTCAAGGATGCCCGTTCCCGTGGTACGATGGACGCGGTGTGCCACGGGTGTGCGGCAGCGGCCGTCGGACTGCAGGCGGCCGGATGCGGGAAGGAGAGGGTGCGCATGCCTGCCTCTGCCTACGGGCCGGAGTTTGAAATACTGGAAGTGCTGTCGGTCGGCATCTCACCCAGCGACGAGGTGTTGCGGGCGGTGCGGTGGGCGCACCAAGGCCGGACTTACCTCAGCCCCGACAGCTCCACGCACATTGTGGCGGAGTACCTACAGGGCCGCAAAGCGCGCATGGCCACCGACCGCTACGAGGAGCTGACGCCGCGGGAGCAGGAGGTCTTTCGGCTGTTGGTGGACGGTTACACCAACAAGGCCATCGCGCGGGCGCTGTATATCAGCCCGAAGACAGTGGACACGCACCGGGCCAGCATCATGCGCAAGCTGGAGGTCAACACGTTCCCCGAACTCGTGCGGTACGCGGTTTCCATCGGCCTCCTGGAGGTCGAGCCGGAGGAGTCGGTGTTGTAGGCGCACACCAAACCTTTGATATGTTACAATGAACGGAGCCCGCACGCGGGTGCGGGCTCCGTTCGCATGTCTGCACTTATTCTACAGGTTCGCCGTTGATCTCGATGCGGTGGGTAATCTTGGCGCCGTGGCTGAAGAGGGCGCCCACGGAGCAGTAGCGCTCCTCCGAAAGCTGGACCGCCCGCTTGACCTTGTCCGCGGGCACGTCGTTTCCGAAGACCCGGTAGATCACGCGAAAACGATCGTAGTACTTGGGGTACTCCTCCCGCGCCTCGGCCTCCACCGCCACCTCCACCCGGTCGAAGTCCACCCGCATCTTCTGCAGGATCGACACGATGTCCATCCCGGTGCAGCCGCCCAGCGCGGCCAGCAGCAGCTCCCCGGGCCGGGGGCCTCTGTCCTCGCCGCCGACCTCGCGGCTTGCATCCATGACGATGGTGTGACCGGAACCCACCCGGGCTTCAAACGCCATTCCGCCGGCCCAACGGACCAGAGCCTCTCTCATGTGGAAGATCACCTCGATACGTGATTCGTCGCTTATTGTGCATCGCCTGCCGAACCTTTTTCCCCCGTGACGCGCTCTTGATGGCGAGAGGCGTTCGGCGGCAGGGGCGCGCCGAGAAGGAGGGGATACCAGCGTGACCATGGAGGAGCGCTTCTTTGCACTCTACCGGCCCGAGCAGGGGAAACTCTACCGGACCGCCTGGGCGATTCTCGGTAACGAGGCCGATGCCGCCGACGCGCTGCAGGAGGCCACGATCCGCGCCTACCGGGCGTTTGGGCAGCTCCGGGGCGGGGACGTGGCGTTCTCCGCCTGGATGCGGCGCATCCTCGTGAATACCTGTACTCAGATCCTGCGCAAGCGCATGCGGGTCATCCCCGTGGAGCGGCCCGAGGACCTCACCGCACACCCCGTCACGGAGGTGGACCTGCCCCTGGACGGGGACGTGTGGGACGCGGTGCGCAGCCTGGACGAGCGCTACCGGGCCGTGGTCGTGCTGCGCTTCCTGAACGACATGCAGCTGGAGGAGATCGCCGCGGCCCTGGACATCCCCCTGGGCACGGTGAAGTCGCGCCTGCACGCCGCGATGAAACAGCTGCGCAACCGCCTGAACGCTCTCGAGGCACGAAAGGAGGGGCGCGGAGTCGATGCAGTGTGAGCAGATCCAATCGGAGCTGATCGCGTACCTCCACGGTACGCTCTCACCGCAGGAGCGCGCCGCCATTGAGGCACATCTGATGCAGTGCGAGGCCTGCTCAGAGGAGGCCAACGCGATGCGAGACATCAGCGACAAGCTGTCCCGGGGGCTCAAGGAGTGGGTGAACGAAGGGGTGTGCCCGCCGGATGTGGCGGAGCGCATCCAGCGCAGCCTGCGGGGCGAGAGCCGCCGCTTCACCCGGCGGCGCGCGGCGGCCGCGATCACGGCGGTGGCGGCCGCGGCTGCGGTGCTCCTGTTCGCCCTGTCCACCCAGCCCCAGTTTGCACAGCAGGTCGCGTCGGTGCCCTTCCTGGGGGCGCTCGCGGCCCACCTGCTGGAACCTGACCTGGAGATCCACCTGGACCCGCAGCAACGCATGACCGCAGCCCTCTTCCGGCCCCAGCGGTCGGTGAAACTGAACGTCACCGCAGAGGCCGAAGGGCTCAAACTCACGGTGACCGCGGCGGCGCTGAGCGACCAGTCGTTGCGCATCGCCTACACGCTGCGGGGCGAGGGGCTCACGCTGCCGGAGGACGAGAAGGCGCTGATGCCCACCGCCAGCACCGAATCGGGGCCGCTCACCTGCCGGTCGCTCACCGCAGAGCAGGGCCGGGGGGCGATCCACTTCCAGCTGTACTGCGATGCGGCGCCCGCAGGGGAGGCGATCAGCCTGACCGTGCCGCCGCTGCCCCGGGAGCAGGGAGGCACCTTCCCGTCTCTCACCGCCACGTTCAGCTACTAGAAGACGACATGCAGGCAGGGAGGCACCGTCCTCCCTGCCTGTTGCATAGGCTGGTGGGCGTCGGCGTCAGATTCCAAGGAGTCCGGCGAATTTTCGGCGAAGAGAGGAGGTGTGGCGCATGGCGCGAGAGCCCAGGATCGGGCTGGCCCTCGGGGGCGGCTTCGCCCGGGGCGTGGCGCACATCGGCGTGCTGCAGGCCCTGGCGGCGCATCGCATCCCGGTTCACGTCGTGGCGGGCACCTCTGCCGGCAGCCTGGTAGGCGCGCTCTTCGCCGCGGGCTGCGACCCGGGGCAGATGGAGCGGCTGGCCGGTGGGATGAACTGGCGATCGCTGGTGCGGCTGCGCCTGCGGCGCGAGGGCCTGCTGGACGCCAGCGGGCTGGAGCGCTTCCTGGTGGCCCGGGTGGGCGACCTCCACTTCTCCGACCTGTGCCTGCCCTTCGCCGCCGTGGCCACTGACCTGCTGACCGGGCAGGCCGTGCTGCTCACCCAGGGTCGGGTGGCCACCGCCGTGCGGGCCAGCTGTGCGTACCCTGGCCTGTTCCTGCCGGTGCGGTCGGGCCAGCACACGCTGGTGGACGGCGGCATCAGCCAGCCGGTGCCCGCGGCGGCCGCCCGCCAGATGGGGGCAGACCTGGTGATCGGCGTGGAGCTGAGCCAGGGGCGGAGCCCGGCCCAGCCGCCCCGGAACCTGATACATATCATGCTCGAGAGTCTGGCCCTGGTGCAGCAGCCCCTGATCCGGGAGTCGGCGGCCGACGCCGACGTGCTCATCCGGCCCGACCTGCAGGAGTTCAGCGTGTACGAGCTGGACCGGGTGGGCGAGCTGGTGGCCCGCGGCCGGGCCGCCGCCGAGGCGGTGATCCCCCGGATTCGGGCTCGACTGGCCGAACTGTCCGGGCGGGCGGCGGAGCCGGGGCAGGCGGCGCACTGATGCGCGGCCGTGTCCGGTGCGGATCCGGCAGTCGGCCAGCACAAAGGCGGTCGCGCCGCAGGCGCCGCCAGCACGGGCCCGGCGGTGGGCCGGGGCTCTCACGGCGTCCATGCGTCAGCCAGCCGCGCGGGAGGGAGAGGCGTGATCGACCAGACGCGACTGCTCAAGGCCCTGATGGACGTCATCGACGAGGGCATTCACGTGGTCGATGAGAGCGGCGTGACCGTGCTCTACAACCACCAGGCGGGGCTGAACGACGGCCTCACGCCGGAAGAGGTGGTCGGCCGCCACCTGCTCGACGTGTTCCCCTCGCTCACGCCGGCCACCTCCACGCTGCTCAAGGTGCTGGCCACCGGGCAGCCCATCCCGGCCCACGAACAGACCTTCACCAACTACAAGGGCCAGCGGGTGACCACCGTCAACTCCACCCTGCCGATCTTCCACGAGGGCAGGCTGGTGGGTGCGATCGAGGTCTCCAGGGACGTCACGCGGGTAAGGGAGCTCTCCGAGCGGGTGGTCGGCCTGCAGGCAGAGCTGCTGGGCCGGAGGGGCGGCCGGAGCGCCGGGGCCAGCGGCGCCCGGTATACCATGGACGACCTGGTAGGCGAGCACCCGCTCATGGCAGCGGTGAAGGAGAAGGCGCTGAAGGCCGCCTGCAGCGACTCGCCGGTGCTGGTCTGCGGCGAGACGGGCACCGGGAAGGAACTCCTGGTGCACGCCATTCACGCGGCCAGCTCCCGGCGGCGCCGCCCGCTGGTGGCGCAGAACTGTGCCGCACTGCCGGAAGGGCTACTGGAGTCGCTGCTCTTCGGCACGGCCCGGGGTTCGTTCACGGGCGCAGAGGACCGGCCCGGGCTCTTCGAACTGGCCGACGGCGGCACGCTCTACCTGGACGAGATCAACTCGATGCAACCGGACCTGCAGGCGAAGCTGCTCCGGGTGCTGCAGGACGGCCGCATCCGCCGGGTAGGCGAGACCGTCGAGCGGCAGGTGGACGTGCGGGTGATCGCCTCCACCAACGAGGACCCGGCGGCGGCTGTGGCGGCCGGACGGCTGCGGCGCGACCTCTACTACCGCATCAACGTGGTGACCCTGGAACTGCCGCCGTTGCGAAAGCGCCGGCCGGACATCCCGCTGCTGGTCGAGCACTTCCTGGCGAAGCACAGTGCCCGCCTCGGGGTGGAGCCGCGCCCGCTCAGCCCCGAGGTGGAGCGGCTGTTCCTCACCCACACCTGGCCCGGCAACGTGCGGGAGCTGGAGCACGCTCTGGAGGCCGCCCTGCAGCTGGCCAGCGGCCCGGTGATCACCGTGGCCGACCTTCCGGCCCACCTGCAGCGGCTCGCGGCGGAAGAGCCTGTCCAGCACCCTGACGGCTGGTCGCTGCACGAAGGGACAACGGTCCCCCGCAGCCAGGGGGGACGCTCACACGTGCACCGCGGCGACGGGCATACGCTGCGCCGGCGCCTGGCATATCTGGAGCGCGCCGCGGTGGAGAAAGCCCTGGAGGAGGCCGGCTGGAACCTGAGCCGGGCGGCCCGCATCCTCGGGCTGCCGCGGCAGACGCTGCAGTACCGCATGAAGGTGCTGGGCCTGAAACGACCCGAGCACATGCCGCACCCCTGAGCCCGCCGGGCCCAGGGGTCCATCCTGGCCTCTGCGCTTTCGGGCTCTACCTCCCAGCAGATGGGCGCCGCCGAGCGGTTCCAGGGGGAGGGGGCCGCGGCGGAGCCGGTGGTGCTCTGCGGTCCGGACGGGATAGCGACCACGGGCACGGTGGGCCAGGTCACGCTGCCTCCTCAGGCGCTGGGGCCGATCCGCACCTTCTGCGCCGAGTACACGCAGGGGCTGGAGCATGCGTATACCTTTACCTTCTACGCCTCCCTGGTGGCCCTGCTCCTGGGCGCCATGATGCCCGGATGGCCGGGCAAGGTCGTGCGGCGCGGTGAACCAGCCTTGCAGGTGAGTCCCGCGGACTAGTCGCCCAAGTTTCGGCACCTCCGCATAACAATGGGCCCTTATGCCGGGTTTTCGGCATAGGGGCCCTCTTTTTCATGCGCCCGCCGTGTTGGCACGATTATTGCAATTCCCCCTCGTCAGGGAGTGATTCAGCAATGGCGATGGGCTGTCCCTACGGGACGCACCGGGTGCTGGAGCCCAAAGGCAGCCTGCCCCAGCCGGCCTGGCGGCTCGACAACGACCCGGTGATCTACGACAACGAGATCCTCATCGACGTGGAGCGGCTGAACATCGACTCGGCCTCCTTCCGGCAGATCAGCGACGAGGCGGGGGGCGACCCGGATCGCATTGCTGCCAGGGTCATGGCCATCGTGGCGGAGCGGGGGAAGATGCACAACCCCGTCACCGGGTCGGGCGGCATGCTGATTGGCACCGTGCGGGCGGTGGGGCCGGCGCTCCGGACCGATCTCAGGCCGGGCGACCGCATTGCCACACTGGTGAGCCTCAGCCTCACGCCGCTGCGCCTGGAGGCGGTCCGCGCGGTCCGGCCCGAGGCCGACCAGGTGGAGGTCACCGGCACGGCGATTCTCTTCGAGACCGGGATCTATGCCCGGCTCCCGGACGACATCCCCGACGCCCTGGCCCTGGCGGTGCTGGACGTGTGCGGCGCCCCGGCCCAGACGGCCCGGCTGGTGAAGCCGGGGTACCGGGTGCTGATCCTGGGCGGAGGCGGCAAGAGCGGGCTGCTCTGCAGCTACGCCGCCCGGCGGGCCGGCGCGGCCGAGGTGATCTGCTTCGACTACAGCGAGGAGAGCCTGGCTCGGGCGCGGCGGCTCGGCGCGGCCCACCGCTACATCCAGGGCGACGCCCGCGATGCCCTGGGCGTGCTGCGGGCGGTGGGGGAGAAGGTTGACCTCACGCTCTCGCTGGTGAACCTGCCCGGGGCCGAGATGGGCGCGATCCTGGCCACGAAGCCGACCGGCACGATCTACTTCTTCAGCATGGCCACCTCGTTCACCGCCGCGGCCCTGGGGGCTGAGGGGGTGGGAAGCCAGGTCGAGATGCTGATCGGCAACGGGTATTACCCGGGCCACGCCGAACTCGCCCTGGACCTTCTGCGGGAGAGCCCCGCCCTGCGGGAGATCTTCACCGAAATCTACGCCTGAAACCCGGTGCACGCCCGTGTGAGGGGCGATCTGATCCGGGCCGGGGCCGCCCGGAACAGGACCTGCACCGGATGGGCGAGGACCAGCCACCGGAGGAGGGACCGGGTCGGGTGAGTTCGGTGGCCGTTCAGACCTCTTGAGGCAAGCAGGACCGGAAGCGCACCGACGTGTGTGGGAGGGACGACGGCATGCTTTCGAAGCCGCGCGATTGGCGGGAGATTCCGCTCTGGGCCGACGCGACGGAGGAGCAGTGGAACGACTGGCGCTGGCAGGTGAGCCATCGCATCACCAACCTGGCGCAGCTGAAACAGGTGATGAACCTCACCGAGGAGGAGGAGCGGGCGATCACCGACTCCGCGCACCTCTTCCGGCTGGGCATCACGCCTCACTACGCCACGCTCATCGACCCCGACGACCCCAACTGCCCCATGCGGCTGCAGGCCGTTCCCAAGTATGCAGAGCTGGCCTGGGCCGACTACGAGATGGGCGATCCGTTGCACGAAGACGTGGACTCCCCCGTGCCGGGCATCACCCATCGGTACCCGGACCGGGTGCTCTTCCTCATCACCCATGAGTGCTCGCTCTACTGCCGCCACTGCACCCGGCGGCGCATTGTGGGCGACCAGGAGGCCATGTCCACCGCCATGCTGGACCGGGCCATCGCCTATATCCGGGAGCACACCGAGGTCCGGGACGTGCTGATCTCCGGCGGTGACCCGCTGGCGGTGCCCGACCGGCGGCTGGAGTACGTCATCAAGAACCTCCGGGCGATTCCCCACGTGGAGATCATCCGCATCGGCACCCGCATGCCTGTGGTGCTGCCGCAGCGCATCACCCCCGAGCTGGTGAGCATGCTCCGGAAGTACCACCCCATCTGGCTGAACACGCATTTCAACCATCCCTTTGAGGTGCAGCATCCGAAGGCGCGGGAGGCGATGGAGCGGCTGGCCGACGCCGGCATCCCCACGGGGAACCAGTCGGTGCTGCTCAAGGGGGTCAACGACTGCGCCGTCGTCATGCGCCGGCTGGTGCACGAGCTCGTGAAGGTGCGGTGCCGTCCCTACTATATCTACAACTGCGACCTTTCCGAGGGGCTGAGCCACTTCCGCACGTCGGTGGCCAAGGGGCTGGCCATCATCGAGGCACTGCGCGGCCATACCTCGGGCTTCGCGGTGCCCACGTACGTCGTGGACGCCCCGGGCGGTGGCGGCAAGATCCCGGTGATGCCCCAGTACCTGATCGCTCGCTCCGACGGCCGGGTGATCCTGCGCAACTTCGAGGGGAAGATCAGCATCTACCACGAGGGCGCGCCGGAGGACCACATCGAAGACGGCCGGTGCACCATCTGCGGCACCGACCACAGCGAGATCCGCATCGGCCCGGCTGCCGAACTCTGGGCGGTGAAGCCGCGGTCGGGCGAGGTGAACCTGCCGGAGGGGGTCACCCGAGTGGGCCGGCCGCAGCCCGTGATCACGCCGGAGCAGCTGGCGGCGCTCGGGACCCTGGAGCCCGGAGCGTCTGCCGAGCCTGCGGCCCCTGCGCCGCAGCAGGAGGCCGGCGATGACTGACGCTCTGGCCCGGCGGCTGCTGGAGGCCGTCCTGCGGCGCCCCGGCCCGTCTCCGGCCCGCATCAGCCTGGTGGGCCTCTGCAAGAACGCGGGCAAGACCGTGACGCTCAACCGCCTGGTCGCGGCCGCCGCGGCGCTGGGGCACACCCCGGGGCTCCTCTCCACCGGGCGGGACGGTGAGGCGGTGGACGCGGTGACCGAACTGCCCAAGCCCCGCGTCTGGGCGCCGGCGGGGGCCTTGGTGGCCACGGCCCGGCCCGCCCTGAAGCAGGTGGGCGGGAGCGGGTGCGACCCGGGTCAGACGGGCGGGCACGAAGCCGCCCGGGTGGAGGTGCTCCTGGAGACGGGCATTCCCACGCCTCTCGGGCCGGTGGTGATCGGCCGGGTGGCACGCCCGGGCGCGGTGCTGCTGGTGGGCCCTGGCCCGGTTGCGCGGATCGAGGCGCTGCTGGCGGCCCTGGAGGCGGCCGGTGCGTCGCTCTGCCTGGTGGATGGCTCCTTCGACCGGCGCGCGGCCGCCGGGCCGGCGGTGACCGGCCGGGCGGTACTGGCCGCAGGCGCCGCCTACTCGGCCTCCATGGAGGCCACCGTGGCGCAGGTGGGCCATCTGCTGGAGCTTTTCGACCTGCCTCCGGCGCCAGGAGAGATCCTGGCCCGTCTGCCAGATGCCCCGCTGGACACCGACCGGCCTGCGCCAGGATTGGCCCGCCGTTCGGGCGCCGAACCGCACGGGAAACCGGCGCCCGTTGCCCTCCTCCCACCGGGCGGGCCGGCGCAGGCCGCGCCGGTGCGGAGCGCCCTCGCCGCCCCGGCCACCGTGGCGGCGGCGGCAGCGGCCTCCCCGCCGGGAACCGTGCTGGGCCTGGGCGGGGCCCTCACCGACGGCCTGCTGCTGGCCCTGATGGAACGGCGGCTCACGCTTCCGCTGCTGGTGCCGGACGCGACCCACGTGCTGGTGAGCCGGTCCGTCTGGCAGCGCTGGCGCCGGCAGGGCGGGACGGTCTGGGTGTGCCGGCCGGTGGACGTGGCCGCCGTCACCACCAACGCCTATTCGCCGGTGGGGCCCAGTTATGACCCCGCGGCTTTCTGCGCCCGGGTGGCCGCGGTGGCCGGGCGGCCGGTGGCCGACCTGGTGGCCGGCATCGCCCACAACCTGCAGATGGAGGCGTAGATCGCCCCTGAGGATGAACCGGAGGGATCACACTTGGCGCTCATGCTGCACGTGGACCCTGAACAGGTGACCCGGGCCCGGGATCTGGCCCGCCGGATCACCGGGGCGGTGATGCCCTTCATCGAGGCCCACACCACCACGGCCATCGAGCGGGCCGTGGTGCGGCTCTTCGGTGTGGAAGGAGCCGGGCCGGACGGGGTGCCGCTGCCCAACCTGGTGGTCTCGTCTCTGCAGGAGGGCGGCGGTCTGGGCCGCGGCGCCGCCTTCTGGCTGGCCAACGGCTGTGCCCGGACAGGCCGCACGCCCCAGGCCCTGGCGGAGGAGGTGGCCGCCGGCCGGCTCGATCTGATGCAGCTGCCGCTGCTTTCCGAGGCCGAGATCCGGGCCGAGGCGCAGCGGCTCGCCCGCGCCGCCCTGGAGCGCATCCACCGGAACCGCCGGACCCGGGAGGAACTTATCGGCCGCTACGGCGAGCGGCCGTCGCCCTGGCTGTACGTGATCGTGGCCACGGGCAACATCTATGAAGATGTGGTGCAGGCGCAGAACGCCGCCCGGCAGGGGGCGGACGTGATCGCCGTCATCCGCTCCACCGCCCAGTCGCTCCTCGACTACGTGCCCGAGGGGGCGACCACGGAGGGCTTCGGCGGGACGTACGCCACGCAGGAGAACTTCCGCATCATGCGCCGGGCGCTGGACGAGGTGAGCGAAGAGCTCGGCCGCTACGTGCGGCTGACCAACTACGCCAGCGGCCTCTGTATGCCCGAAATCGCGGCGTTGGGAGCCCTGGAGCGGCTGGACATGATGCTCTCCGACTCGATGTACGGCATTCTCTTCCGCGACATCAATCCCAAGCGGACGCTCATCGACCAGCACTTCGCCCGCATGATCCAGGCCGAGGCCGGCATCATCATCAACACCGGGGAGGACAACTACCTCACCACCGCCGACGCCTTCGAGGCGGCGCACACGGTGCTGGCCTCGCAGTTCATCAACGAGCAGTTTGCCCACCGCTCCGGCATGGCCGACGCCCAGATCGGCCTGGGCCACGCCTTCGAGATGGACCCGGAGCTGGAGGACGGCCTCCTCTACCAGATGGCCGACGCCCTGCTCAGCCGGGTCTGCTTCCCGAACGCCCCGCTGAAGTACATGCCGCCCACCCGGTTCATGACGGGCGACATCTTCATGGGGCACGTGATGGACGCCATGTTCAACCTGACCAGTGTCGCCACGGGGCAGCAGATCCACCTGGTGGGGGTCCTCACCGAGGCGATCCACACGCCGTACCTGCACGACCGGTTCCTGGCCCTCGAGAACGCCCGCTACGTTTTCAACAACGCCCGCCACTTCGCCGCGGAGTTCCAGCTGGTGCCGGGCGGGCGCATCGAGCGGCGTGCGGCCGACGTGCTGGCCGGGGCGGTGGCACTCCTCGAGTCCATCGCCGAGACGGGGCTGCTGCAGGCCATCGCAGCCGGCGTCTTCGCCGGTATCCGCCGGCCGCCGGAGGGCGGCAAGGGGCTCGACGGCGTGTTGCCCCGGAGCGAGGACTACCTGAACCCCTTCTACGACCTCTGCCGGAAAGGGGGCGGTGCGGCATGAGCCGGGTGATCCTGCCTTACGGTGACACGACGGGCGACGGCGCCGTACAGCTCTCCTTCACCCTGCCGGTGGCGGCGGGCCCCGCAGCCCGGGAGGCGGCGCGGCAGATCTGCCTCAGGATGAACCTGGAGAACCCGCAGGTGGTGGCCATGCGTGACCTCGGCGGGGGCTACACCTTCTTCATCGTGTACGCCCGGGCCACGCAGGGCGTGGACCTGGACGAGCTCCGCGTGCCCGAGGCCCGGGTGCCGAACTGGTCCCGGGAGGAAGTCGACCGCATCGTGGCGGAGCGGATCGGCCGGCCGATCCGGGTCGTCGGGGCCTGCACGGGCACCGATGCGCACACGGTGGGGCTCGACGCGATCCTCAACATGAAGGGCTACCGCGGCGACTACGGTCTGGAGCGTTACCAGGGATTCCGGGTGTGGAACCTGGGCAGCCAGGTGCCCAACGAGACGCTGGTGGCCAGGGCGCAGGCGGTGGAGGCGGACGCGATCCTGGTGAGCCAGGTGGTCACGCAGAAGAACGTTCACCTCGCCAACCTGACCGAGCTGGTGGACCTGCTGGAGGCCGAGGGGATGCGGGAGCGGGTGGTGCTGGTCTGCGGCGGCCCGCGCATCACCCATGAGTTGGCGGTGGAGCTGGGCTACGACGCCGGCTTCGGCCCGGGCACCCTGCCCTCGCAGGTGGCGGCCTTCATCGTGCAGACCCTGCTGGAGCGGGCGGATGGCCCGGACGGGACGGCCGGAAGACGCTGACTGCGGGGAGACAAGCCGGGGACACGGAATCGGACGGCCGGAACCGCAGAAGGGATCGAGCCCGCCGCGGCCGCCCCGCTGAAGCAGATCCCGCCCTCGCGGGAAGGGCGGGGTCTGCCGTTTTTTCCGGGTATCCGCGGGCGGGTGCGCTGCATAGGTTGACAGGGTCTTGACGGATTGCCGCGCGCGGGCTAAATTCGCCTTCGGACACCGCCCGTGGCAGCAGGAATCCGCGCGCGGTGGTCGAAAGTGTTTTCGGTTTTTCCGGCGGCCGACGGGTCGGCCCGTGGACCTGTGGCTGCCCATCGGGGCAGATGGACAGACAGGGAGTGTAGATGAAGATGGGAGCGCCTATGGACCTGAAGCCTGACATGTCGGTGACCGACCTGGCTTATACCATTCTGAAGAAGCATGGCAAGCCGATGCATTTCAAGCAGCTCATCAGCGAGGTCATGCAGGTGAAAGCCATCCACCAGGAGAATCCCGGCCGCCTGATCGCGCAGATGCACACCGAGATCAACCTCGATTCGCGCTTCATCCACCAGGGAGGCGGCGAGTGGGGGCTCCGGGAGTGGCAGCCGAAGTCGGCCAAGGTGCGCACGCGCCCGGAGAGCGGCCAGGATGCTGACGAGGCCGTTCTCGACGAGGATGAGCTGGACCTGGTTGGGGAAGAAGAAGAGGAGGACGAGGAACTGGAGGACGAACTGGAGGACGAGTTCGGGCTGGAGGACGAGGAGGAGGAAGACCTCTCGGACGACGAGTTCGACGAAGACCGCTGATGCGGTCTCCCCTGCCTTGACAGAGACCACGCCTATGGCTAGTATGGTAAAGTATTTGCATACCGTACCAGGACCGGCCGAACATTCAGGGAGGGGCTCGCGATGGCCAAGTTCATTTTCATAACGGGCGGCGTGGTTTCAGGGCTCGGAAAAGGAATTACGGCGGCGTCCCTCGGCCGGCTCATCAAGAGTCGAGGCTATAGGGTCACCGCCCTTAAATTTGATCCGTACCTGAACGTAGACCCGGGTACCATGAGCCCGATCCAGCACGGCGAGGTCTTCGTCACCGAGGATGGCGGCGAGTGCGACCTCGACGTGGGGCACTACGAGCGGTTCATGGACGTAAACATGGGCAAGGGCAACAACGTCACCACCGGCAAGATCTACTCCTCGGTGATTGCCAAGGAGCGCCGGGGTGACTACCTGGGCGGCACCGTGCAGGTGATCCCGCACGTCACCAACGAGATCAAGGCCAACATCCGCCGGGTGGCCGAGGACAGCGGCGCCGACGTGGTGCTGGTGGAGATCGGCGGCACGGTGGGCGACATCGAGGGGCAGCCGTTCCTGGAGGCCATCCGCCAGTTCAAGAACGAGGTGCCCTCGAAGGACGACGTGCTCTTCGTCCACGTCACGCTGGTACCTTACATTGACGCCTCGGGCGAGCTGAAGACGAAGCCCACGCAGCACTCCGTGCGGGAGCTGCGCTCCATCGGCATCCAGCCGGACGTGATCGTCTGCCGCTCCGACCGGGAGATTCCCAAGGAGCTGCGGGAGAAGATCGCCCTCTTCTGCGACGTGCCGCCTGAGGCCGTCATCCCCAACATCGACCTCGACTCGCTCTACCTGGTCCCCCTCGCCCTGGAGGAGGAGGGGCTGGGGCACATCGTCTGCCAGCGGCTGGGGCTGGCCGACCGCAGCCCCGACCTGACCGAGTGGCGGGGGCTGGTGGACCGGGCGCTCCGCCCCGAGAAAGAGGTGGACATCGCGCTGGTGGGCAAGTACGTCGCCCTGGAGGACGCCTACCTCTCGGTGGTGGAGTCGCTGCACCACGCCGGCATCCACCACAACACCCGGGTGCACATCCACTGGGTCGACTCGGAGCGGCTGGAGAACGGCTCCTCGGCGCAGGCGCTGGAGGCCCTGCTGGGCCAGGTGGACGGCATCCTGGTGCCCGGCGGCTTCGGCTACCGGGGCGTGGAGGGGAAGATCAACGCCGTGCGCTTCGCCCGGGAGCGCAAGGTGCCCTTCTTCGGCATCTGCCTCGGCCTGCAGTCGGTGGTGATTGAGGTGGCGCGGCACCTGCTGGGGCTGCCGAAGGCCAACTCCACCGAGTTCGTCATGGACTGCAAGGATCCGGTGATCGACCTGATGGCCGAACAGAAGGAGATCACCCACTTGGGCGGCACGATGCGGCTGGGGGCCTACCCCTGCAAGCTGAAGCCGGGCTCGAAGGCTCACGCCGCCTACGGCCAGGAGCTTGTCCACGAGCGGCACCGCCACCGCTTCGAGGTGAACAACGCCTACCTGAAGCAGCTGGAGGCCGCCGGCCTGAAGGCCGTGGGCATCTGGCCCGAGGGGAACCTGGTCGAGGTGATGGAGCTGGAGGACCACCCCTGGTTCGTCGGGGTCCAGTACCATCCCGAGTTCAAGAGCCGGCCCAACCGGCCGCACCCGCTCTTCCGCGATTTCATCAAGGCGGCCCTGGAGTACCGGGAGTCCAAGCAGGCGTAATGACCAATCATACAACGGGCCTGTGCAGCCAGAGCGGCGCACAGGTCCTGTTCTTTTTGTCCCGGGTTTCCAGGCCGAAGAGCCGGCGCTCGTGTTCCAGGAGCACGTGGTCCCGGTGGGCCACGATGCGTTCCATGCGGTTGAGCTTGTCGCGTACTTCCCGGCGGAACTCCTGCAAATCGGGATGCACCTGGGCCAGTCCTTCTTCCACCCGGGTGACGCGTTCCTCGACACCCGCGAGCCGTTCTCCCACATTCGTCAGGCGTTCCTCGACGTTCGTGAGCCGTTCTTCCACGTTCGTCGAGCGTTCCTCGACGCTCGTGAGCCGTTCTTCCACGTTCGTCAGGCGTTCCCCCACGCCCGTGAACCGATCCGCCACCCCCGTCAGTGGTTCTTCCAGTCGGTGTTGGCCTTCCTCAAGGCGTGCTACGCGCTCGGCCAGACCGGCCTGACCCCGTTCCAGTGCCTTCAGCCGCGCAACCACCTCCTGCATCAGTCCGAAGAGCGCCTGGTATTCTCGCGGTCCACGTCTCACGCCCTCGCTTGCCGTTAGCCTTCCCCGCGGCTGGCTCCCATTATATCCCAGCCGAACATCTGTTGCAATACTGTTTGCGCAACTGGCGAACACTGACATGGGTGCCGTTTCGCGCGCATCCGAACACCTGGCAGGGATTCGCACAATCCTCGCAGTATTGAGGACTCAACAGTCTGGCGGCGGCCGCCGGGCCCCGCACCAGGGGGGAGGCCCGTGAAGGAGTACATCTTCCGCGATCCGATCCACGGCAACATCGCCGTGACCGACGAGATCATCTTCAAACTCATCCAGAGCCCGGAGTTTCAGCGGCTCCGGCGCATCCGGCAGCTGGGCACCTCCTTCATCTCCTACCCTGGGGCGGAGCACACCCGGTTCGCCCACTCCCTGGGCGTCTACCACCTGATGAATCGGGTGCTGCGCCACCTGGTGGAGCACGGGGTGGAGATCGACCCCGACGAGCGGGCGCTGGCGTGTGCCGCGGCCCTGCTGCACGACATCGGCCACGGCCCCTTTTCCCACCTGTTTGAGCGGGTGACGGGCTCCCGGCACGAGGAGTGGGTGGCTTGCATCATCGCCAGCCCTGATTCCAGCATCTCCCACATCCTCGCCGAGAGGAATGCGGCCTGGCCGGTGCGTATTGCCTCCTTGATTAGCGGAACCTGGGAGGGGCGGCCCTTCCTGAAGGAGCTGATCGCCAGCCAGCTGGACGTGGACCGCATGGACTACCTCCTGCGGGACAGCCGCATGTGCGGCGTGACCTACGGCCAGTTCGACCTGGAGCGGCTGATCCAGACCCTCACGGTGGTGGACGGCCACGTCGTCCTCACCGACAAGGGCATTACCTCGGCCGAGGAGTTCCTCCTGGCTCGGTATTTTATGTACTGGAACGTCTACTTCCATAAGGCGACCCGCTCCAGCGAGACGCTGCTGGAGCTGGCCGTGCGCCGGGCCGTGGCGCTGGTGCAGGGCGGCGCAAAGGCCGACCTGGGCTTCCTGCCGCCGGCGCTGGAGCCGGTGCTGAGCGGCGAGCCGCTTAGCCTGGCCCAGTACGTGGCCCTGGACGAGACCGACGTGCTCTACGCGGTGAAGCGCTGGACGGAGGCGCCCGACCCGGTCCTCGCCGACCTGAGCCGGCGCTTCCTCCACCGGCGGCTGCTGGCCGGCATTCGGCTGGAGGAGCCCCTCAGCGCCCCCCGGGAGGAGGCGGTGCGGGAGGCGCTCCGGGCCGCCGGGTTCGAGCCTGACTATTACTACCGCATCGACCGGGCCGCGAGCGTCGCCTATCAGTACTACGTGCGGCCCGACCAGGGCTCCACGGCCCCGATCCAGATCCTCCTCTCCCGCACCGATCCGCCCGAACTCCGGGAGGTGACGGCGGTGTCGGAGGTAATCCGGGGGATCGCGGCCCAGCCGGTGGCCCGCTGCTACCTCTTCGTGCCGCGGGAGGCGGCCGCCGGGGTGCGCCGGGCCCTGCTCGAAAGCGGAACACCATCCAGTTCTCTGACTCGGGGCGAGGAAGAAAGCGGTGATCGCCTGTAACTGCGGGTTGGAGCGCTATGACGGGGAACCGGGCGAACGTGCCGTGTGGCACGGTTCGCCCGGTTTTCGTATGCTGGCCAGTAACCGTGGTATGGAAGGGGCGGCATCGGCCAAAGCTAGGAGCAGGGTGACTAATGAGGAGGGACCCAGTTGAGATCGGTCATCTTTATGGATTACGAGAACATCTACTGGAGCATGAAGCAGCAGTACGGCGTGGCGCCCGACCTGGACCGGCTGATTACGAGCCTGCGGGAGATGGGGGAGCGGTCCGACGGGCAGGTCTGCCTGATGCAGGCGTACGCAGACTTCGACCACGAGGAGTTCCGGGGGCTGATGAGCGACCTGCAAAGGCGCAGCGTGGAGCCCCGGCATGTCTTCTCGAAGAACTACGAGGACGGCACCCGCAAGAACGCGGCGGATATCGAGATGAGCCTCGATGCGCTGGAGTTGATGTACACACGGGATGACATCGACACGTTCGTGCTGGTCTGCGGCGACCGGGACATGATCCAGGTCATCCGGAAGCTCAGGGCCCGGGGCAAGTACGTCCACGTGGTGGCCGTGGAGAAGACGATGAGCAAGGATGTGATGTCCTTCGTCAACCAGTTCACCACCATCGAGTCGCTCCTGGGCATGCTGCCGCCGGCGATGCACGACATGGAGATGATGATCCGCAAGCTCGACAGCGCCGAGTACGGCAAGCCCTTCGTGGGCCTGAAGTACTTCCTGCGGGTGCTGGCGGGTTCCGACATCGTGGACCGGAAGACGTACGAGCTCGTGAACCAGGCCATCGCGGAGGGGATCATCGACACCTACAAGGTGCCCAACCCGAAGGACGAGCTCTTCCCCACCACCGCCTGCCGGCTGAACCGGGAGCACGAGCTGGTGAAGCGGGTGCTGGGCACGGGCCAGAAGGGCCAGCCTGGCACGGTGACGGCCTAGCAGAAGGGCGAAACAATGGGCGACACCGCCCCGCACGGGGCGGTGTTTCCGCGCGCCCAGGGATTTACTCCAGTTTTCGCGCGGATTCGCGGAACAAATCGGCCTGTCCGGCGTCTATTTCTGTGCGACCCTGAACAAGGGGAGCAAGGCGACAAAAAAACGCGCGGAAAGCGGGAACAATGCCGCCCCGAATGTCGTCTCTAAACCTGTCGGTCGGCTGCCACGAGTCCCACCCCGTGGAAGGGGAACGGCCAAACACTGCTAATGTACGCGCGAGAAGGAATTGCGCCCTGCGGGACGAACCTAGTTTACTCGGCGGACAGGTTCCGCCGCCTCGCCTCGAATGGTCTTACGGGGGCGAGCCCCAGCCAAGGTTGCAAAGCTTCCTCATGTTCACCGCTCGTGAGGAAGGTAGCTTATAGGATCCTTAGACGAAGGAGGCTACTAGAGAATGGGCTTGATGAAGAAGCTGACGTCCGCTGTCGTGGCGTCCAGCCTCGTTCTGGGCCTGTTTGGCACCGCCCTCGCCGCCCCGACGGCTGAGGAAGCCAACGCGGCCTACGAACGGCTGAACTACTACGGCATCGCGGAGGGCATCCTGCGTGAGGATGGCACCAAAGATCCGGCGCTGGATGAGACCCTGACCCGGGTCCAGATGGTGGCCCTGCTGGTCAAGGCTTTCGGCCTGAAGGAGTCTGCCCAGTACATGGCCGGCGCCCAGACCTTCAGCGATGTGCCCGCCAACCACTGGGCCAGCGGCTATCTGGCCATCGCCAAGAACATCGCCGAGAAGAACGGCAACGTGATCGGCTATCCCGACGGCACCTTCGGCCCGGAGAACCAGGTTACCGCCATCGAGGTCCTGGGCTTCGCCCTGAAGTTCCTCGGGATCCCGGTCAGCGGCGGCGCTAACTGGAAGGACAACATGATCGCCGCTGCTAAGGACGCTGGCGTGCTCACCGACGCCGACGTCGAGAAGTATCTGTCGAACCCGGACGAGGTTGCCACCCGCGGTATGGCGTTCGCCCTGGCCGATGCCATCTTCTACAACTACAAGGGCGCTGACGGCAAGTCGGTCTACACCCGGATCGACACCGAGGTCCCGTCGGTGACGCTCGGTGAGGTTCCCGCCACCACGAACAAGGCCTCCATCGAGATCACCGGTACCGTCTCCGGCGACTACATTGAGGTCTATGTCGGCTCCGACAAGGTCACCGTCAACCCGGACGGCACCTTCGCCCATGCGGTTGCGCTGACCGTCGGCTCCAACAGCATCGAGGTCACCGCTAAGGACCGGGCCGGCAACGTTGGCTCCGCCAAGGCTGTTGTCGAGCGGGTCCCGGGCGAGGCCGCCAAGATCCAGATCACCGCTCCTGAGGGCGGCGTGGCTGCTGGCTCTACCATCGACCTGCCCGTGGCCATCGTCGACGCTGAGGGCGCGAACACCGGCATCACCGACTTCAAGGTTGACGCCGGCGAGGCCGGCACCTGGGCCGACGGCAAGCTGACCGCTGGCACCAAGGCTGGCAAGTACACCATCACCGTCACCTACGAGGGCCTGGAGCCTGCCACCGCCGAGATCGAGATCGTGGCTGGCCCGCTGGCCAAGGTTGAGGCTGAGACCAAGTCTGTCGCTCCTGGCACCGCCGTCAAGCTGATTGGCGTTGACCAGTACGGCAACAAGGTCGAGGGCGTCACCTTCGCTGAGGCTGAGGACTATCCCGAGGTCTTCATCGAGGGCGACCAGTTCATCGCCTCCAAGGCCGGCACCTACAAGGTGATCGGCACCAAGGGCGAGGGCGAGGAGGCCGTCAAGGCCGAGGGCACCGTCTCGGTGTTCGGTGATCTGGCCAGCTTCGATATCGCGGTTGACAGCGAGCTCGTGGCCAACGGTTCCAGCCAGTACACCGTCACCATCACCGCTGTCGACAAGGACGGCAACGTTGTCAGCAGCTTCGATGGCAAGGTTGACGTTACCCTGACCGACCTCAATGAGGTTGCCAACAGCAAGCCCAAGGATGGCAAGGCTGTCGACGGCGTGTACACCTTCAAGGTAACGGCTCCTGTGGGCGCTGAGGGCCTCGAGGCTGAGATCAAGGCCACCTATGAGACCTCTGACGGTGACGTGATCGAGGCTTCGAAGACCTTTGAGATCGTTGCTCAGGTGGCCACCTCCATTGAGCTCGAGGCTGATGAGTACCTGGCGGTCAACGGGCCGGCCTTCAAGGGCACTGTCCGGATCCTCGACCAGGTCGGCAAGCCTATGCAGAGCGGCGACTCTGTTGCTGTCGACCTGACGATCAACGGTCCGGCGTACTTCTCCGGCACCGATAAGGAGCTCACGCTGGACGTCGCCGGTGAGCCGATCAGCTTCCCGCTGATCCCGGTCGACAAGTACACCGAGGGCACCGTCACGATCACGGCTAACGCCGAGGGTCTGACTGGTGACACGGCCGAGGTGAAGGCGGTTTACGGCCTGGCGGCTAAGGATCTGGTCATCTCGGTGGCCGACTCGGATCCCGTGAAGGCTAACCACGACGCGTTCTTCAAGTTCGAGCTCTCCTTCGTGGACAAGAACGGCGTGCCTGTGAACTTCACGCCTGAGAAGGACACTGAGATCACGCTGACCTTCGATTCGTCCAAGGCTGACGACCACATCAAGGTCTACGTCGAGGACGACCCCGTTGATCCCGCGACTCCTGTCACCACTGGTCTGGCGATCGTGTCCGACGGCAAGGCCAAGTACGAGCTGAAGGCGGGCCAGACGTACACTTCGATTCCGGTGTGGGTGTCTGCGGGCGCCATCACCGGCGATGTCAAGGTCACCGCCTCCGCGAGCGGCCTTGGTAGCGGGTCTGGCACGATCTCCTTCAAGGCCAGCGACGTTGCCCAGATCACCTTCGAGCAGGGCAAGGCCGAGGAGGCGGGGTTCCAGTCCATCAGCGTGCTGGCCAACACCGAGTACACCCTGACCGCAGTGCTGAAGGACGGCTCCGGCAACGTCGTCCCGAAGGCTGGTACGAAGGTGAGCTTCGAGCCGGCGGCCAACGCCAAGAAGTACATCAAGCTGAATGGCGCTGTGCTGGCCGACAACAAGCAGGCCCTCGATGTTGAGACCGACGCTGAAGGCAAGGCCTCGGTCAAGATCGAGGTGATGCCGTACCTCACCAGCAGCACGTACAACATCACCGTGTCGAGCGGCTCCTTCAGCAAGGAGGCCAGGCTGTCCATCGTACCGTCCATGGCCCGATCCATCAGCGTGACCACGTGGGTCTACGACGCGTCGGCTGGCTGGACGCAGAAGACCTCCTACCAGGCCGGCGATCGGCTGATCGTGGTCGCGAACGTCAAGGATAACAACGGTGTTACCTGGGCTGACAGCAGCCTCGGGCGGCTCGAGTTGAGCGGTCACGAGTCGTCGGCTGAGGAGTTCAGCGGCTATGCCTCCGACGTGTTCGGCGTGGTGGCCGGTCCTGGTGAGACGGCGCCTGACAACGTCTCCGGCTTCTACGTTGGGCCGATCACCATCACCAAGGCTGGCAACTACACCCTGAAGGTGAAGGAAGCCACGGCTATCTCCGATGTCTCCGGCTCCCGCAACATCCGGGTGCTGCCTGCTAAGCAGTTCGGCGTAGCCTACGGTGAGGTGACCGCTAGCAGCGATCCGGATCACGGGTACTTCGAGGATGCCACCTTCAGCTACACGCCTGGCAAGGTCAAGGAGTTCGTTCTGAACGTCGTGGACGAGTTCGGTAACAAGCTGGCCGGCTCTCAGGTTGAGCGGGCTGCGACGACCTACGCGCTGGTGTTCAAGCCTGGCGACGCCGGGTACGCGGACATCCGTGAGACCGAGAGCGGTGGCGGCTCCGGGTCGTACATCCTGAAGGTCGAGTATCCGAAGAATACCTATCGGGTGTACGTGGTTGCTGGTAGCTACGACACCGAGGCTCCTGAGCTCGAGATCTGGACCTTCACGGACCAGAACGAGAATGGCAAGATCGATACTGGTGAGCTTGACACCCTGATCCAGGTGATCAAGTTCAGCAAGTAATCGATAGCCAGCAAAGAGGGCGAGGCAAGATGCCTTGCCCTCTTTGATTTCGCGTTCAGTCTGGTGATACCAGAGGGCTGCTGGGGTAAGAGGGCCGTTCTCGCGTTGCCGGTGACCTAACACAAGATGCCGGCTATTTTTGAAGACCAACAGTGAGGAAGGCGTGAAGGATTCCGCGGCGCACGCAGCAAAGCAATTTGCTGGATGTCCACAGTTGCTCTGGCAGGTGTCGTGCTACCAGAGTACTCACTGGTCCTACCCCAACAAAGGTGTGTGAGAAGTGGGGGAGAAGCTGTAGTCGGAAGCTTGCTGCGTGGTCTGCCTTAGGTGCTCAGTATCTGCGGAGAGAGACGTCATGCCAAGGGAACCATTGCACGAGTAGCCCCGTCTATAAAGAAACAAAGGTTTTCTCATCCGGTGTCTTCGGATGAAAGTAGTCTGTTTACATAAGGGAGGCTTGTAGTGATGCGATTGTGGAAGAAGATGACTTCAGCTTTGGTTGCGCTATGCCTTGTCCTTAGCGTGGCCAGCTCCACGATGGCAGCCCCAACGTCGGCTGAGGTCGAGGCCGCGTACGACAGACTGAAACACTTCGGCATCGTAGCAGGCGTTCTAATGCCAGATGGCTCCACGAGTCCGGCGCTAGACATGACCTTGACTCGTGCCCAACTGGTAACGATTATTGTTCGGGCCTTTGGGGAAGAACCGACTGCGAAAGTGTTGCAAGGTGCAAGCGCGTTTCCGGATGTCCCCGGCTCGCACTGGGCCTCTGGCTACCTGGCAGTGGCCAAGAACATCGCCGCGAACCACAATTTCGCAGTGGGGTATCCTGACGGATCTTTTCAGCCTGAGCGAACTGTGACCGTTGTTGAGGCACTGGCGTTTGTCATGAAGTTCCTGGGCATCGAGCCGGGCACTGGAGCCAACTGGGAGGCCGACACGGTTGCGCGTGCGCGAGCTGCCGGGTTGATTACAGCTGAGGACGCCACCAAGTATCTTGGCACAACCTCTGCGTCGGCCACCCGGGGCTTGGCATTCGGACTCATTGACACGGTCTTCTACAATTACGCCAGTGTCGATGGTTTGAACGTATACCAGAAGTACCATGACAATGAACCGCCGACGTTGAGCCTTGACCCCGTTCCGACTAACACCAGCTTGTCTAGCGTTACCATTAGCGGAACGGCCGGCACCGATGTTGATGACGTATTTGTGGGTTCGGAGCGGGTCTCGGTCGACGCCAACGGTCGTTTTAGCGTCGTCGTCAGCCTAGATCCTGGCGTTAACGAAATTGAGATCAGCGCTCGCGACTGGGCCGGGAACGTAGACACGAAGAAGGTTACAATTTCCCGGGGTACCGGTGTTGCCAGTAAGATCACCGTTTCCCTGGCCGATCGGAACCTCAAGGCTGGTACCGCTGTTGACCTTGATGTGAAGATCGTGGACGATGCGGGTGTTGATACTGGGATTAAGGACTTCACCGTCACGATTGGCGGGGACATCGGTACGTACGCCGATGGCAAATTCATCGCCGGTGGTAAGGTTGGGCGCGGCACCATCACCGTTTCCTATGGTGACCTGGCTCCGGCCACCGTCAACGTGACCATTGTTGCCGGTGACGTGGCCACTGTGGAAGCCGAAGTGCCCTCGGTGGCACCTGGCGAGCCCGTAAAGCTGGTTGCTAAGGATGAGTTTGGCAACGTCGTTTCGGGCGCCACTTTTAGCAAGGACGACACGAACGCGTTCCTCGAAGGTGACATGTTCATTGCCACCCGGCCTGGCAAGTACACCGTGACAGCTACCAAGGACGGCAAGACTGCGACGGGCACGATTTACGTCTTTGGTGAGCACGTGGGCTTTGCGTTTGAGGCACCGCAGGGATTGGTGTCCAACGAGACGGCCGAACAGACCGTTAACGTTCTGGCTGTTGACGACGAAGGTAACCTCGTGACGAACTTTAACGGGCTGGTCAGCCTTGAGGCTAACGTCGACATTGTCGGCGATGCCTCGGTTGAGGCCAAGAATGGTGTGGCTTCTTTTAAGGTGCTGGTTCCCTACGGCATGGACGGTCTCGACGCTGAGTTCACCGCCTACTACTCGCATGGCGACAAGGACATCCGTTCCACCGGCAGCATCCGAATTCAAGCACAGGTAGCTGCGAAACTCGCCATCGAAGCGCCAAAGTACCTCGCCATCAACTACCCCAACTTCGAAGGTACCCTGCGGATTCTGGACCAGGCAGGGAACCCGGTCGAATACGGTGACAGCTACCGTGTGACGATGACCATCACGGGACCGGCGTACTTTGCTGGTACGTCCTCGAAGGAGATAACGCTGGACGTTGCTGGTACGACCCCGTTCGAGATTGAGCCCGTGGATAGGTATACTGAGGGCACCATTACAATTCGTGCCACCGCGTCTGGCTTGGAGAGTGCAACGGCCACGGTTGAAGCGCGGTATGCAATGGCGCCGCGGAGCCTCAAGTTCGTTGCCATTAGCGAAAAGGCGGCACAGGCCGATGAGCACGACGTCTATGAGTTCGAGCTTCGGTTGGAAGATCGAAACGGCGTTCCCACTGTCGCTGACGAAGATTACTCCGTCACCCTTACTTTCGATGGAACCGACGTCAACTCCAAGCTTACAGTCCTGGATGGAGCCGATGATGTGGTGCCGTGGAACGGTAACAGGGTGATACTTCCGTTCCGCGAAGGTAGCAGTCGCGTCAGGGTGAAGGTGCTCTCGAATGCGACCGGTACCTTCAAGGTGACCGCATCGGCGACGGGCCTGGTCAGTGCGTCTGGTACAGTGGCCTTTGCTTCTGGTGAACCCGATCATCTGGACTTCGGTAGCGACGAGTACGGCCTATTGGCCGGCACCGACTATGTTATTACGGTGCAGCTCAAGGACGGGAACGGCAATCCCGTGGCCAAGTCCGGTCTGAAGGTTGAGTTCTCGCTTGACCGTCCGGAGTACGCTCTCCTCAATGGTGCAAACAGGGCCTACACGACGACGACGGATGCCGAAGGGCGGGCTTCCGTCCGTGTGCGACTGCTCCACTATGTCGAGACGTTCACGATGACAGCTTCGGCGGAATATGCCGGGAAGACGCTGGACGACACTGTTACCCTGCGCGTGGTTCCCTCCGTGCCGCGGACCTTCTCGATCACTACGTGGACGTCTGAAGGCCAGCGGGCCACCGTCACGGCCGGTGAGGTACTGCAGGTCCGCGTCACTGTGATCGACAATAACGGTCTCAAGTGGTCGGACGACCGCCTTGCCTCCCGGCTGGTCCTGGAGGGCATCGATCCGAGCTACGTGGATGGAAGCACTGACTTCTACTGGGATGATGATTACTACGTAGCTTCCTTCCGGATCCTTAAGGCTGGCAATTACACGCTTCGGGTGACCGACCGCACCGCGCTGAACGTGACCCCTGGCACGCGCACGATCCGGGTTGTGGGTGGGGAAGCAGTTGGTTTGGCCTACATCGAGGATGACTTCAGCTACACCAAGAACGAACCCAAGGAGATCATAATCAGTGCAGTGGATGATGAAAACAACAAGGCCAGCAAGGGCTTCTCGAGTGATCGAGACTTCACTGTGAGGATTACCGCCGTTGAGGGCGGTCGCCAGCGGCCCGAAGTCAGGCTGACACCGCGTGGCATCGGTGATGATGAAATGACCTTCACCATGCGCCAGAATTCGACTTCGATGCGGATCTACTTCGTTACCGATGCGGATGCGGTAGAAATCACGATCGACGGGGGCCCGCCCATCCGATTTGAAGCTCGCAACTGAGACATAAGGGAACGAGGGGTGCCAGTTGATGGGCGCCCCTCGTTTTTCGTGCATCCGGTGTGAGCGTTGGGCAGTTAGTGGAGTTGAAGTCTACCACGTGGTGTATACACATCGAGTGCAAAAGCTGTGACCAGATGAAAACTATCGGTGGGTTCACCTGGTAAATTAGTGCGGTCTCAAAGCCAGGCTGACCGGACAACGCTACGGTACGTTGGCCCTCTTTCGAGGGCAACTGGGCCAGGGGTACCCGGCTGCGCTGGTGTGTTTGATAACCTAAAAGTGGGTCTTCGTCAGCTTTCGTGCAACCGACGATGCCGCATTATCGGAAGAAGA
>ENA-UPSB01001353-UPSB01001353.1-bioreactor-metagenome-genome-assembly--contig:-NODE-1353-length-29372-cov-5.582461_pt1 | contig 29372 bp, 27 predicted proteins | sample MGYA00238182_ERZ773286 | MGnify/ENA primary metagenome ERZ773286 (study PRJEB29026, sample SAMN07631240) | bioreactor metagenome | isolation source: Switchgrass digestor | place: USA: Dartmouth...
CATGCTTGTCATCAAAGGACACCGGTATTCCCCAGTCAAAGGACGTCCTGGAAACACAGAGGTCCTCCAGCCCCGGACGCAGGAAATTGTTGATCATCTCATTCTGTCTCGTGGCAGGCTGTATGAAATCCGGATGTTCTTCGATATGCTTTATCAGCTTGTCCTGATATTTTGAAAGCCTGAAGAAATAAGCTTCCTCTTTTGTGAGTTCAACTTCCCTGCCACAGTCGGGGCATTTGCCATCCACCAACTGGGTTTTGGTCCAGAAAGATTCACAGGGTGTGCAGTACCAGCCTTCGTATTCTCCCTTGTAAATATCCCCCTGGTCATACAGCTTTTTGAATATCTTCTGGACGGCTTTTACATGGTAGTCATCGGTGGTCCTTATAAACCTGTCATTGCTTATGTCCATGAGCTTCCACATATCCTTGATGCCGGCTACGATCTCATCCACATACTGCTTGGGTGTAACACCTTTCTCTTCGGCTTTTCTCTGTATTTTCTGACCGTGCTCGTCGGTTCCGGTAAGAAACATCACATCGTAGCCCCTGAGCCTTTTATACCTGGCAGCCGCATCGGCTGCAACTGTGGTATATGAATGGCCTATATGTAGTTTATCACTGGGATAGTATATCGGAGTGGTAATATAAAATGTCTTTTTTTCCAAAATGATTTCCTCCCTTATATAAAAATGCCTTATGTAAAATATTCCTGTAATTAACAGTCCTTATAGTCAAAAGCCTTCAAAATCTGTTTTAATACCAGTATGCTTTAATTATTGTATAATTCTGTTATTTTATCATAATATATAATCCATTATTGCCCATGTGCTGAAATAATATGAACGGTTTTATGCCATTGCCCATTTGTCACTTTCAGTGCTGAAAGCCTTCCCTCAAAATGAGCCAAAGCCATAAATGAGTTAAATCCATTTATCCGCATATATACTATTACTATAACTTGCGGCATTCTTTTTTTCAAGCAGAATATCCGACACTTCAACATTAACATTATATCATATTGAATTTATTGTTACTGTTTTATGGCGAAAATATAAAAAGGACGGCATCAGCCGTCCTCATATGGCAGCCTGCAGGCACAGAATCCGGACGTTTTCCGGTGCGGCAGTCAGTGTTGACCAGCAAAACATTAAGCATGCAATTTCCAACCCGCATTTTTGCATTTAATCGCCGGAATCAATATTTAATCCAGGGAAGTTCCGTCAGGCGCAGATTGGTGCATCCATAGGGAATAAACTTCAGCATTTCGGTTTCATCGGCTGTCCATTTCATTGCCGGATAAGGTGCCGCTGATTTTCCCTCCATGCCCCAGTCCACCTTTCTTCCCGGGACGCGCACAGAGACCGGTGCACCTTCGGGGGAGAAAGGACAATCTCCAATCGGATGCTCTTCAAAAGCCAGTTCGGATTCCGGGTTGCTCTTGTTAAGGTAAAAACCGTAATTCCATGGTGTTGTGGGATATATCTCATAATCGCAGTGGGGGAACTCATGTCCGGGAACATCCTCGTTGATCCGCACCCAGCGTTCGCCTATGGCCAGGGAGTAGACCAGCGGGCCGCGAAGGATGGCATACAGGTTATTGGGCCGCTCCACCAGTTGTGGTTTCATTGGAAGATGCAGGGTGAACACCGTTTCCCCAGTCCATCTTCGATTAAGCTTGTAAAATACTCCCTTCTGGGGTGAGATGCAGGAATCATCAATCTTTATTTCAGCATTGCAGGCCCATTCAGGAATCCTTAAGTATAATGCAAAATCCGCTTCCCTGTCAGTAACCACCCTGAATTTCAGCGTGTCGCGGAAAGGATAGCCGGTTTCCAATGTTACCGACACATTGGCATCATTAATCTTTGTATTTACGGCACAGGGCGCGTAAACTGCCGCTACCAGGCCGTCTTCGCTGCGCATGAAAGTGGAGAGGGCAAATTTGGGCCATGCCTGGCTTAAGTTTGCCGTACAGCACCCATAATTGGGCTCCAGGCCGAATGTGTTGGAATATCCTCCGTTGGTTCCGAAAACAGGATTTTCCTGATAGCTGCATTCCACCTGGTTTACCTGCTGATCATACTGGTGGGTCCACATGTCAGGGCTGAAGGTGGCAGGTAACGCATTGAAAGCGATTTTCTCCAGACGGTCTCCCCAGCCGGCCCGGCCGGTAATGGAGAGCAGATGCTCCAGGGAATACATGTATTCGGCAACAGCACACAATTCCGTGCCCTGAACGGGACTTTTTCCGTTAAGGCATTCATCGCCGGAGAACACTCCTGTCACCATGCCGTGATACTTGTCCAAAAGGCGTACCATGTTTTCAGCGCTGTTCAAATCATCCCCGGAACCGGTCAGCCTCCACAGCAGAGCTCCGGATTTCAGCATCATCGCGTTGTTCACCACATGGCTCATCTGGCTCCATCGCCCTTTTTCATCCGGCTTCCTGTAAGGCCATGCCTTGAAAAAGGACTGCCAGTCAAAACCCTGGGAATGGATTTTTGATGCGAGATTTATAAGCCATTCCTCTCCTGTCCTTTCATGCAGCCAGAATAACGGTATGAGGCACTCGAACCAGCGGGTGTGCGCCCAGTTGAAAAGGGTGTACCGGTCTATATGCCTGTCCAGGGCGAGAAGTGCCTTTCTTACGACACCCTCAATACGCTGGTCTCCGGTGGCATCATGGTATACCACCAGCGCCTTGAGAATGAGAAAAAGCGCCCACAGGTCATAAGTGGAACGATCGGATTCGCTGACAGGGCAGATCCAGCCGTCGGGGCCCTGATGATCTATGATATAGTTGATATATCTGTCAGCCCGGGCTTTCATATCTTCATCGTCCAGCAGCCATGCCAGGGGGATGAACCCATCCAGCCAGTAGGGAACTCGTTCCCAGCCTTCGGCTGAGCCACCTATCCACTTGCTGTCCTTTATGTCAGGCCAGAATTTGTCAAGGTTTCCGGAAAGCCCGGCAGCCTGTATCCTGAGTTGGTTCAGCAGCCAGCCCTCGGGCTTGATCTCACCCATTTTCAGAAAAGCAAATACCGGTTTATTCAATGCTGATTTCATTTAACCCCTCCATTCCAATATTTCAAATAGCGAACATCCATCTTGCAGCATTCTGCAAAATCTGGCTTTGCAAGTATTATTTTATCAGTTAGAATTAACATAGCATATTGCAATAAGATACCTCAGTTATGCAAAAAACGAACAAGAAGGTGCACTATGGCAGAATTATTCATTTTTAACATTCCTCCATGGCCGGAATACCTCGTAAGCAGTTACCGTCATTTCAAAGACGGAGAGAAGCATGTGACGCGCATATGCAATGACTTCGTGCTCATATTTATGCTGGAGCGCGAGCTTTATTTCACCGAAAACGGCTTTCATGTTGAAGTAAAACCCGGCCAGTGGTATATGCAGATACCGGGGCTCAAGCAGGAAGGATTGAGGGGAAGTCCTGCCCCCAAATACTTCTATATCCATTTCAAAGCTTCAGGACGGGCAGCTTCAGGCGAAGAAAACATGGTCCAGGGCAGAATGGAATTCAAGGGAAAGCCTTCAACCTTTACACTTCCAATTCGGGGGAGTTTTGACCCCAAGTTTTTCAAACCGATGTTTGATCAGCTGGAATTCATAAAAAGATATCCGTCAGACATACTGGGACAGCAGGCGGTCTTTCTGAATATACTAAGCCATCTTACAGCCGCGTCTGATCCCGAAACCGATGACATCCAGAACATTATCAATCAGATGATGGATTACCTTTCCAGGAATTATAACAAGCGCATAAGCTGCAAGGATTTATCGGACAGATTTCATTTCACTGAGGATTATCTTACCCGCAAGATGAAACAGTACGCCGGGATAACCCCATGGCAGTACATACAGCACCTCAGGATCGAAAAAGCCAAGGAACTGCTGGTAAACACGGATTACACCCTTTCATCCATTGCCGGTACCATAGGATATAACGATTTGTCAGTATTTTACAAGGCGTTTAGAAAATTGACCGGCATGGCGCCGGGAGAATGGAGGATGAAAAAACGTGGGCTGTACTGATGAAGAACCCTCGCAGGAAGTGAAGTTGGGCTTTTGCCGTATAACTCCGTTTTATCCGGATTTGAGCAACAGGATTTGAACGACATATTAAGCTATGATCAGAATTACAGTCCTATTAAATTTACAAGCCGGCAAAACCCTATATCTCAAATTCCGAATACCGCCCGGCAGGCGATGACCGATGCGATGATGCTCACGGTATCGGCCGCCAGGGCTGCCAGCAGGGTATATCTTATGTTTTTTACACCCACTGACCCGAAGTACACCGTGAGGGTATAGAATATGGTTTCGGTGGAACCCATCATGGTGGAAACAACCCTTCCTGTAAATGAATCCGGTCCGTTGGCTTCTATTATGTCGGAAACCAGCGCCAGGGAAGCGCTTCCTGAAATTGGCCTCATAAAGACAAGGGGCATTGCCTCTGATGGAATGCCAAAAAAGGATGCCACGGGCCGGGCAATGTACAGCAAAAGGTCCAGGGCTCCGGACGCCCTGAATACCCCCACTGCCACCATGAGACCCACCAGGGAGGGAATTATTTTCACCACCGTGGCAAAACCTTCCCTTGCACCGTCTACAAAAGCATCAAAAACTTTAACATCCCTGTAAACTCCTGCACCTAAAATCACCAGGAATATCCCGGGTATCGCAAAGGATGAAACCAGCTTCACCGCTTCCATATCCCCATTACACCCTCCTGCCTCTGCTGAACACCGCCGATAGAATTTTCGCTGCAATAATGCCTGTTACAGTGGCACAAACGGATGCTATCCACACCGTGCCGATGATTTCCTCGGGGTTTTGGGAGTTGAACTTTGTGCGTATGGCTATAACTGTCGCCGGTATCAATTGTATTGCCGCCGTGTTCAGAACCAGAAACATGCACATGGCGTCAGTGGCAGTTTCCTTATGCCTGTTAAGCTTCTGCAGTTCGTTCATGGCTTTTATGCCCAGCGGTGTCGCTGCATTGCCCAGGCCAAGAAAATTGGCTGCAAGATTCATCACTATTGCACCCAGAGCCGGATGTTTTTCAGGAATCTCAGGAAACAAAAACTTCAGCATGGGTTTCAGGGCTTTTGATATGTACTGCATCATTCCGCTTTTTTCCGCTATGTTCATCAGTCCCGTCCAAAGGCACATTATCCCCATAAGACCGATACCCAGTTCCACCGCCTTGCCCGCTGAGTTTATGGCAGCCCTGGTGACATCTTCCACCCGTCCGTTCAACATTCCTACAACAAAACCTGTTATGAGCATTCCTACCCAAACATAGTTCAGCATGGCAACATTTATCCCGTCCATAAAAGCTATGTTCTATGTATATGAGTGGCGTTATCCAACTATACCGCTAAATGAAACGCCGGTTCAATCATTAACGGCTTCAATCATGGCGATACATGGACATCACTACCCACTGATAAAACTCTCTTCAATTCCCATTGCACTTATATTCAGAAACGTCTTTTACAACCCTTATTGTATCAATTGCGTTAATCCGTTTGATATTGATTTTGATACCTGGCATGTTGAAATCAGGACATATTTCTGTAAACGATCTCTTTTTGAACTTGTAAAACTGGAATGTCGTTTATCGTCGAATTTTCATAAAAATTTCCAGACATATTTTACCATATTTTTTCATTTTTTTTATCAAGTTTTACTCTCCTGACCGATTCGGCGATTTACGGAAAATTTCTTGGCTTTACACTATTTTAGACTTCTTTGAACCTTTTACATCTTTTATCATAATTTTATGTTAATAACATTATTTTGAATTTTTTTTAAATTATTGTTGACGTTTATTGGAATATATGGTATTATTATTAATAGTGAACTTTGTCGAATATCGTTAGAAATTAGGAGGAGATAATTTATGAAATCTACTGGTATAGTAAGAAAAGTTGACGAATTAGGAAGGGTTGTACTCCCGATTGAATTAAGGAGGACTCTTGATATTGCTGAAAAGGATGCTTTGGAGATATACGTTGATGGTTCAACCATTATTTTGAAGAAGTATGAGCCAGCATGCATATTCTGCGGCGATGCCAAGGACGTGACCGTTTACAAAGGCAAGAACATTTGCCCCAATTGCATGAGGGAGTTAAAGAAGTAAAAGAGAGAGATAAAAAGTAAAAAATAAAAAGCGAAAGGATCTGGAAAAACAGATCCTTTTTAGTTTTTATTTGTATTACACCGATGTTGCCAATCCGGTTCCATTAATTACTTTCAGCAACTGTTCCGATCTTATTTGGTCTACAGCAAGCTGTTGTAAACATCCCTCCTGCTTATGCCCCTGTCCTCGGCAACTTTTTTCATGGCCTCCTTTTTGGTCATCCCCTGCCTCATATACATTCCGACATGTTCTTCCATACCCATGTCCTCCCATTTTTTCCGTTCTTCCTGTTTTATCCTGTCCGCAGGAGCGCCTTCGAGTATCAGCACAAACTCTCCCTTGGGCGTTTCCTCCGTATACTTGGTTATTGCTTCCTCAATGGTCAGCCGCACTTTTTCCTCGTACTTCTTTGTCAGTTCCCGGGCCAGTACTATTCTGCGGTTTCCCAATGTGTCATAAAGGTCCTTGAGGGTATAGATAAGCTTATGGGGAGCCTCATAGAGAATGACAGTCCTGGTTTCTCCGGCAAGGCTGTTTAAGTGCTCCTTCCTCGTCCTCTTGTTCATGGGAAGGAATCCTTCAAAAACAAAACGCCCCGTGGGCAACCCTGAAGTGATCAGTCCTGTTACCGCAGCCACCGGCCCCGGGACAGCCGTCACTTCTATTTCGTTTTCTATTGCCAACCTGACAAGATCCTCACCGGGATCCGAAATGCCCGGCGTGCCCGCATCGGATACCAGCGCAATATTTTCCCCATCCAGCAAACGCCGGATCAGCAGGTTGCCCTTTTCTATTTTATTATGCTCATAGTAGCTTACAATTGGCTTTTTTATTTCAAAATGGTTCAGGAGCTTTAGCGTATGCCTTGTGTCCTCGGCGGCGATTAAGTCCACCTCTTTTAAAACCCGCAAAGCTCTCAGCGTGATATCCTCAAGGTTGCCAATAGGTGTGGCCACCAGGTACAGCGTACCTTTTTCCCCGGAAACCGGTTTAGTATCCAAACTCTGCATCTCCTCCACTTGTATGTATTAAAAGCGGCAGAGAGCTTACGCCGCAATTATTATTGCTGGAAGTAAGCCCTGCCCTCGCGAAGCAATTAACAGAAATACCGGAATTGGTCCGGTATATAACTATGGAATCTTACATGTATATAACTATAAAATCTTGCATTTTATCTTCCCAAAACCGATTTTATATACTGATGACTGAGAATTTCATCTCCGCCTATATACAGCGACTGCTCAAAAGCTTCTACTCACAATTTTCGGTCCTGCAGTATATACGGTTTATCTCTTCGGAATAATTCCCTTTGTCATCATAAACGTACAAAGGTTCCAGCATTTTCAGCTGGGGTCTTCCACCCCTCGAACCTTTTATCAGCAGCAGATTTGCCTTTTTATAAGGCGCGGGGTGTACAAATCGCATATATTTGGGTTCGATCTTGTATTTGCGCATAAGCCATACTATGTCCACAAGACGGTCAGGCCTGTGGACCATGGCCAACTGGCCTCCGACTTTCAAGAGCCTGGCTGCCGCAGCAATGACATCCTCAAGGGTGCACAAAATCTCATGCCTGGCAATTGCCTTGGCATCGGATGGGTTGACCAGGCCTCCTCCCCTGTTCATGTACGGAGGATTGGTCACCACCACATCAAAACTGGATGGTTCGAACATTTCCCAAACATTCCGGATATCTCCGTGCACTATCCTTATTCTTTCCTCCAACCCGTTCATGAATACGCTCCTGGATGCCATTTCCACCATATCTTCCTGTATTTCCAGGCCGGTGATATGCCGGGCTTGCGTTTTTCCTGCAATCAATATCGGGATAATGCCGGTCCCGGTGCCCAGGTCCATCACCTTTGCCCCCTTTTCCACATCGGCAAAGTTTGCCAGCAGGACCGCATCCACCCCGAAACAAAAACCATCTGTCTTTTGTATCAGTTTCAGCCCTTTGTATTGGAGGTCATCGACCCTCTCGTTGTCCAGTATTTTTACATGCATATCTTTTCCCCATCATAAAAAGACCAGACAAGAGTAAACCTCACCTGGTCATTTTACTGTTCCCTTTACATTACTTTTGCTGTGGAGCGTCTACAGGGCACACATTTGCACAAGAACCGCAATCTATGCAGACATTCTCATCTATAACATATTTGGTATCTCCGGCTGATATGCAGGAAACAGGGCACTCTGCCTCACATGCGCCGCAGCTGATGCAATCATCAGTTATATAATATGCCATAAAACAGCACCTCCTAACTAGATATACTCCTTGATAAAGCATATTGCTTTAAAACCACAAGGTTGGCTTGTGATTTCTTTGACACAGACTATTCTATCACCAAACTGAGAGAAAGAAAACAGTTTCAGTCAAAAAAAAATTTAGTCTTCCAACTCCTTAAGAGCCTCCAGATTCTCATCCATTTCTATTTCATCATTTACGGACACATCCTGTACCACCTTGACATCACTGGCTTTGTACATTTTCAGTTCAGTTTCATTAACCTTGTCAAGTTTGACTTTCACTTCTTCCTTAAGTAGATTTACCTCTTCCACTACTCCCTGGCCCTCCGGAGTATCCACGACCGCTCCCACCTTTGGAACCTTTTTCAGCAATTCTTCATATGCTTCCTGCTCATATTTCAGGCAACACATGAGCCTGCCGCAAGCCCCGGATATTTTTGTTGGATTGAGGGACAGCCCCTGCTCCTTGGCCATTTTAATTGAAACAGGCTGGAATTCTCCAAGAAAGCTCTTGCAGCAAAGGACCCTTCCGCAGATCCCCAATCCTCCCATCATTTTCGACTCGTCACGGACTCCTATCTGCCTCAGCTCTATCCTCGTCTTGAAGACAGAAGCCAGATCCTTAACCAGTTCCCTGAAGTCCACCCTTCCGTCGGAAGTGAAATAAAACAGGATTTTATTATTGTCAAAAGTGTATTCTACATCTATCAACTTCATATCGAGGTTATGAGCCTGAATTTTCTGCAGGCATATTTCAAAAGCTTCTTTCTCTTTTTCATCATTTTCAGCGGCATGCTGTATATCTTCTTCAGTGGCTATCCGTATGACCTTTTTCAGGGGAGCTACTATCTCTTCCTCCGGAACTTCCCTGTTGGCAACCACCACCTGTCCGAACTCAATTCCTCTTGCCGTCTCGACGATAACTTTTGAGTATACTTCTATTTCAAGATCACCAGGGTCAAAATAATATACCTTTCCAGCCTCCTTAAAGCGTACTCCTACTACTTTTACCATTTACCCTATTCCTCCTGAAGCTTCATAAGCATCACTTCTATTGAAAGTTGAAAATTAGCGTTAAACTTAAGATTTTTACGGGTCTGCTCCAGCAGCTCAATGTTGCGTATCAACTTCTGAACTGTGAAATCAGCAGCGTTCGTTAATATGATATCCTTTTTGTCATAATTAATCAACATTTTTTCATCCTGGGAGGTTTTTATCATTATCATGTCTCTGTACAGCATTTGCATTATATCCAGCATGATATCAATTTTATCCTTGTTTTCACTGAAAAAGTCATACATGTCAAATATGGCATCAAGACCGGTCCGGGAAATCTTCAGGCCCAGGTCTATTGTCCTGTCTCTTAAGGAAATAAATTCCCCGGATTCTGCCAGTTCCAGCGCAGTCCCTATTACCCCGTCCGAATAGGCAGCGATAAAGTCCATTCCCTTCAAACTGTTTCCAAATCTTTTTTCAAGCAAACAGGTTATCTCTTCTGTCGTGTTTTTCCTGAAATTGTACCTTATGGTTCTTGAACGGATGGTTTCCAGCAGTGCATCGTAGTTGGATACTGTCAATATTATGACAGCATAGCGGGGAGGCTCCTCAAGAATCTTGAGAAGACAGTTCTGTGCCTGAACAGTCATCAGCTCTGCATTAAAAACGGCATAGACTTTCCGGCGGGAATACATAGGTCTGATTATGATATCATTCTGTATCCCCCTTATTTCATCTATGCTGATACTGCTCCCGGTGGGTTGTATGGCCACAAAGTCAGGATTTGTTCCTTCATCCAGCAGTCTGCAGGATATACAGCCATCGCAGCCTTGATGTTCATCGCCTTTCATGCATAAAAGCTGCCGGGCAAAAGCCTGGGCCATGGTTTTTTTCCCTATACCCCTGGGACCGCTGAATACATAGGCATGTCCGACATGGTCATTTTTTATAACATTTTTTAAAGTTTCCACTATCTCCTGTTGACCGATTATATCATCAAAAGTCATATCTTCTCCTTTATAACAGAATATCCAATATCATGCCCCTTATGTCATCCAGTCTCTGCAAAATCTTGATGTTATCCTTTTCCTCTTTCAAAACATCCTTTGTCAGTTCATCCAGTTCGATATTGATTCTCTTTATTGTAGCATAAACCTTATATCTTCCTCTCCTGTCGAGAAAGCTCTCCTTGGAAAACTTGTGGGAACCGCTTACTGCTTCTTTCAAAAACTCGGAAACAAGCTTTTTATACAGTTTTAGCTCTCTTATATCCATCCTCTCCCCGAGTTTTTCCCCTTGCTCGAAAATCCGGTCGGCAAGGGACCGCAGCCTCTCATCATAATTTTTCTCCTCAATATTTACAAGCCTGCTGTGAAACTCAGTTTCCCTGTTTTCGGATATCCTTCTGTCATCCCTGCTGTTGGCAGCTGTGATTCCAGTCGGATTTTTAAGCATCTCATTAATCTTCATACCTTTTCAAACCTCTCCCATTTTACCGGCATCATTTATCTATTATCCTATCCAGCCATTTTCTGACATCTTCCCATATTTCTTCCACACTTCTTGTGCTGTCAATGGTCTTTATCCTCTCGGTATGCATAGAGGCCAGCTTTTTGTATCCATCATAAACTTTCATGTGAAAGGCTATCTTTTCCTTTTCAATTCTGTCCGCACCGGTTGAAGCAAATCTTCTTTTTAACGCAATCTCAGGGCTTACGTCAAAGAAGAAAGTGATGTCGGGCGATATCCCGCCAAGCGCAGCCCTGTTTGCTTCCTCAATCGTTTCCAGGCTGATTCCCCGGCCAAATCCCTGATACACGTAGCTGGAGTCGACAAATCTGTCGCATATCACTATCTTTCCGTTCTCTATGGCAGGTTTTATCACCTCAAATACCAACTGGGCCCTGGCCGACGCATACAGCAGCATTTCCGTCACTATCCCCATCTCCTGGTTTTCAGGGTCCAGTATAATGCTGCGGATCTTCTCGCTAATCCTTGTGCCCCCCGGCTCTCTGACCAGCAGTACGTCATATCCTTTTTCCTTCAGATAGGCTTCCATCCGGCGGACCTGGGTAGTCTTGCCCGAACCGTCGGTACCCTCCACTGTAATAAAAATGCCACGTCCCATAACGCATCCTCCGTCTCATTTATCAGCTGCTCCAGCTTCATAGGATTTTTCAACCGTTGTTTTCTTTCATTTTAAATTATATCATACGAATTATTTTACCACACATACCCTGAGGCTGCCGTCCAGACCGTTAACCTTTCCGCCGGATGTCAATATGCAATGCAAGTAATCCACCACATCCTCCGTGATCACTTCACCGGGACAAACCACCGGTATCCCCGGCGGGTAGGGAGTAAGCATGTCCAGGCTGATTCTACCGGAAGCCTTGCCCAAAGGAACTCTTGCCTTTTCACACCGCGTGATGTCCCCCAGCCCGATTTTCATCTCCGGCAGTTCCGGATATGCCTTTACTTTTATATCGGACTTGGGCTTATTTTGCATTAGCATATTATCCATATCCCCTAGAGCCCCGGCAAGCCTTTCGAATTCCATCTCACCGTCTGCTACGGTGGCAATGCACACAATATTGTATAAATCAGACATCTCCACCTGGATGCCGTATCCGGCTCTGAGTTTCCTTTCAGCTTCAAATCCTGTGATTCCCAACTTTTCTACGTTTAAAACCACCCTGGTCCAATCCATGGTTATGCCCTCTTCCGGGCAGGACAAATCCGGCATGCTGACACCTTTCATCTGCGCCACCGATTTTTCAAACCCAGCAATGTACTCTTTCAGTTTCTGCAGCAGTCGCGAACCCTCATGCTCCATAACCGCCCTTGCCACATCAAGGGAAGACATAATCAGGTATGACGGGCTTGAGGTCTGAAGCAGCCTCAGATAAAACTTTAATCTTTCAATGTCTGTCCTGCCTTTCCTCACATGCAAATATGAGCCCTGGGTCAGTGCCGGAAGGGTTTTGTGGGCACTTTGGACGCAAATGTCCGCTCCCCCTTTCATGGCAGCCACAGGGAGGCTGTTTTCAAAGGCCAGATGTGCACCGTGGGCTTCGTCAACCGCCAATACCTTGCCATACCCATGAACGATCGAAGCAATTTTTTCTATGTCGGAACACACGCCATAATAGTTGGGTCTGGTAAGCAGCACTCCAACTGCATCGGGATTGTCTGCCAGAGCCTTTTCCAACTCCGACAGGGTCACCGAGGTTGGTATTCCAAATTGACCGTCAAATTGGGGTCTGATATATACGGGCTTCACCCCTGCCAGCATCATACCGTTGATTACGGATTTATGGCAATCCCTGGCAACTATAAGCTTATCCCCGGGATTGCAAAGGGCGAGAATCATGGCATATATGCCCACAGTTGAACCATTTACCAGGAAAAAGGTCTCATCAGCGCCAAAAGCTCCGGCTGCCAGTTCCTGCGCCTTCCGTATGGGTCCTTCGGGAAAGTGCAGATTATCAGTGCCCGGAATTTCTGTAACATCAAATAAAGGCATATATTCCGCAAATTCGGAAAGTATGCCTTTTCCCATCTTATGCCCCGGCATGTGGAAAGGGATGGTTCCTGAAGATGCATATTCCTTTAACGCCCTGTAAAGCGGCATGTTCCAATCCGCTATGTTCCTACTGTTTATTATGATTGATCACTCCAATTGCCAATTCAATCACCACTCCACAACCCGTTTTTACGTTATGGAATGTAAATCTTTATATGTCGTCCATTTCCATTACATAAACAGGCTTGAAAGCTTTCTCCATTGCAAAAAACATGGGTTCTGCAAATTAAGGAGAAAGTCTGTATTTGCTTTAAATTTATCTTTTTGATGCAATCAAACTTACTTTTATTCTATCATACAGTGGAAGATATTATCAATACAAGCGCCAAACCGGAACAGCCCCGAAACCTGTCAGCAGCAATAAAGTTTTGTAGTGCTGTGCTGCGCGGGATGGCATCCTGAAACAGAAAACCCGATGGAAATACTTCAGCAATTCCATCGGGTTTTATAAACATCATCATTTCTGCTTAAATAATAAATGTTGTGCCAGCTAATCCCTTATATTCTTGCCACTCCTGAGTCCCTTGCAGCTTGTGCAACTGCTGCTGCAACAGTCTTTGCCACCCTCGGATCAAACGGAGCCGGGATTATATATTCAGGATTGAGCTCTTCATCGCTTATGAGGGATGCTATGGCCTTAGCGGCTGCGATTTTCATCTCATCGTTTATATCCCTGGCTCTTACGTCCAGAGCTCCTCTGAATATTCCGGGGAATGCCAGAACGTTATTTATCTGGTTTGCAAAGTCGGAACGGCCTGTTCCAACCACTGCTGCTCCTGCTTCTTTTGCCTCATCCGGCATGATTTCAGGAACAGGATTTGCCATTGCGAATATAATCGGATCCTTTGCCATTGTCTTGACCATTTCCTTCGTAAGAACACCTGCCGCGGATACTCCTATGAACACATCAGCCCCGACTATTACATCCTTCAGTGTACCCTTCTTCTTTTCCAGGTTGGATATTTTAGCCATTTCTTCCTTTATCGGGTTCAGGTCACCCCTGCTTTCATATATGGCGCCTTTTGTATCACACAGGATGACTTTCTTAAGGCCCATGGACATGAGCAGTTTTGTAATTGCTATACCGGCTGCTCCGGAACCATTGACAACAACTTCAATATCGCTTATGTCTTTTTTGGTCAGTTTTAATGCATTGAGCATTGCAGCCAGAGTGACAACAGCCGTACCATGCTGGTCGTCATGGAATATCGGAATGTCACATTCTTCCTTTAATCTTCTTTCAATCTCAAAGCATCTTGGTGCTGAAATATCTTCCAGGTTTATTCCTCCAAAGCTGCCCGATATAAGCTTTATAGCGTTGACGATTTCATCCACGTTCTTTGACTTGACGCAGAGTGGGAAAGCATCAACATCACCAAAAGTTTTAAAAAGTACACATTTTCCTTCCATAACGGGCATTCCTGCTTCCGGACCTATATCTCCCAGTCCCAGAACTGCAGTTCCGTCTGTAATAACCGCAACCAGGTTCCATCTCCTGGTGAGCTCATAGGACAGGTTTACATCTTTGCTTATAGCAACACACGGTTCAGCAACTCCTGGTGTGTAAGCCAGAGAAAGATCTTTCTTATTGGCAACCGGAACCTTGCTTATAACTTCAATTTTACCTTTCCATTCACGATGACACTTTAATGCTTCTTCACGAATATCCATTTCTTCTTCCTCCCCTGTATTCCGTAAGCGTAGCTTCAAATCCTGCTACACCACAATTAATCATCTTGCTGAATCCCTTAGGACTATGTATCACATGATTGTTAAAAAAACATCAATGTAATTATAACATATCCTATAGGGATTTCAAGATAAATTTTATGCAAATAAAGCATAAAGATACATGTGGAACCTACTGTATTTTATTCCTTTCATATATGATTCTCAATCCTTCCATTGAGAGAAAGCCATTCACGTCATCAATGGTTTTGGATTCGCCGGCAATAAATCTTGCCAAACCTCCCGTAGCTATTACTTTAATATTTTCTTCCTTCATTTCCGTTTTTAATCTCTCGACGATGTAATCCACTTGTCCCACATAACCATAGAAAATTCCCGACTGAATGCTGCTGACAGTGTTGCGGCCCAAAACCCCTTCAGGCTTTACCAGCTCTACTTTCGGCAGTTTTGCGGCTGTCTGGAAAAGCGCTTCAGCCGATATTTTTATTCCGGGGCATATGACTCCGCCAAGGTATTCCCCTTTTGAAGATATGGCGCAGAAAGTGGTTGCCGTACCAAAGTCCACAATAATCAAAGGCCCGCCGTATATTTCAAGAGCAGCCACAGCGTTGGCAATCTTATCCGCTCCTACTTCCCTCGGATTTTCATATTTTATGTTAATTCCGGTTTTTATGCCCGGTCCCACCACCATTGGCTTTTTACCGAAGTATTTCCGGATGGCGTGCTCCAGGGAATACATGATTGGGGGAACCACAGACGCTATGATAATTGCTTCAATCTGTTTATAGTCATAGTTTTCATTGCTCAGCAGACTGATCATCAACATCCCGAACTCATCGGAGGTTTTGTCCCTGTCAGTGCTGACTTTCCAGTGATTAAGCAGCTTTCGGCCTTCATATACGCCAAAGGCTATGTTTGTATTTCCCACATCTATCACAAGAATCATCAAAAATCCCCCACATGTCAGATTCCCAGCCTGAGACTTCTAATTTCACTGATTTCCAGTTCAATCTCCTTTTCTATTCTCCCTATGTCCTGTTTTATATCTTCAACGGTTTCGGTAGCCTTTGACTTGGTTGCACCCTTTATTGCGCCTTGGTGAGGCTGGCTGCTTCTTGTCATATGGGTATTTTCCCTCTGATAGCCTTTATTCAGGCCGCGATCCCTGCCTGCAGAATTCTCGGACGCATTCTTTCGTGCCTGATTATTTCCATTCTGCGTTGCGTTCACATTGTTATTGCTTCTGTTCTTTCTCTGAAAACCCATTTTCTTGCCCCTTGAATCTTCCTTTTTTTGTTGGGCCAGCTGAGTGCTTTCCAAATTGTTGTTCACTGTTTTTCCCCCTTTGTGACTTTATTGCTTTCAAATATATCCCATCAAACCTCTTACCGATACTTCTCCCGAAACAACTTCCCTGGTTATCCCATCGGTGCAGTCCACTACCAGCCTGCCCTTTGGTGTAACATCCCTTGCAACTCCCGTGTGCTCACAGTTTCTGCCACAGATCCTAACCATACGACCCAAGGTCGCAGAGTATTTTTTCCACTCTTCCATGATCTCAGACGTCAAGCCGTCATTTATCTTATTGTACACATCCTCCAACTCCAGAAGAATCCTCCTGATTATCCTGCTCCTGGAGAACTCCGTCTCCTCCCCTTTTCCACCGGTATCTTTATAACCTGTGCGGGCAAAAGCCCTTAAGGATGTCGCGATGTTCCTGAGTTCGCCCGGAAAGTCTTCCTCACCGTGGTTGACATTTACCCCTATCCCCAGCACAAGGAAATTCACCTGTTCCATTTCAGTGTTCATCTCTGTCAGGATTCCACATAGTTTTTTTCCGCCCAGTACCACATCGTTGGGCCATTTTATTTCCGCATGTATGCCGGTAACTGCGGCTATAGCCCTGCAAACAGCCACTGAAGCCGCCAGTGTTATGATTTGCACATCTTCAGGTGGGATTCGGGGTTTCAGAACCACAGACATCCATATACCCTTTCCGGCCGACGAAAGCCATGATCTGCCAAGCCTTCCCCTGCCCGCTGTCTGACAGTCCGCCACTATTACAGTACCCTCATTGCATCCTTCGTATGCAATTCTCTTTGCATAGTTGTTGGTAGAATCTATTTCATCAAAGTACCGGATATCCCTTCCGATAATTTCCGTCTCCAGTCCCCATCTTATTTCATACTCATTCAAGATATCCGAAGCCGGCATAAGCCTGTATCCTTTTTTAGTGGAAGACTCTATTGCATAGCCTTCCCTTTTCAGTTCATTTATATGCTTCCAAACGGCCGTCCTGGAAACTCTCAGCTGCCGGCTCAGCATTTCTCCCGATATATATTCCGAGGCATTTTCCTTAAGCACCTGCAAAACTCTCTCTTTCATATCACCCATCATCTGATGACCCACATCTTTCCTAACGGATGTACTGGTGGTCTGTTTGCCGGCATCTCGAATTCCGGCAGCTTTTCATCCGGTATTTTCACCAAGCACTTCCTGTTTCTATCCCTGTTTATAAAAACTGCCATCCCTGTTTCGCGATCTTCTATTTTGACGACTTCCCCTGTTTCAACAAGCCTGCACAGATAGCAATACAGCAGCGAATCATTGAATCCGTCATTCATTTCCCTGTTCATTTCAATTATATTATGGATATATAGTTCTTCCGAACTGCTAAACAAAACCGGAGAACCGATCCGTTTATCCATAATGCTTATCTGTTCTGAAAGGATGGTGGTGGTTATCAGGCACACCGGCAGCCTGTAGAGCCCAAAAATATAGTCCTGCAAGGGGATTATGGATTCCTCGTACATTTCCAGCACCTGCGGATGTTTTTTCCCCATCTCATACAAATAACCGTCGGAAACAAAGGTATTTCTGGCATCAATTTCTATTTTCAGGCACTTGAGTTCGCTGGATATGAACTTCCTCATGTCATCCTTGGGGTTTAGCAGGGCAGGTATACACCTTTTCCTTTCCCCGCCGATAGAAACCATCCTGTCATACCACACGGAGAGCTTAAGCCCACATTCAACCGCCTTTTCAACCTCTGTTGCAGGTATGTAAATGTATACATCCGCCACTTTATCACACTCCACAGTCCTTTGTAAACTATTTTTCTTAAAGCTCATCCTGCAAGTTTCCTGCATGCCCGTTCCCACTACGTTTTATACCATGCAGGGAAACCGGCTGTCGGCACTTAAGCTGGCAGGCTGCATTCCCTATACACCACGCATATAGTGTTGTTCTTATTATACAATAATTATCCATTTTTTAAAAGCTTTAACTCCTGCACCTTTTTTGTTATTTGATAAATTCCCTATATATTTGCGAAAACTTTGTAGAATATTAATATTGAAAGCGAAAATATAAAAGTACTAGAATAGAGATAACATGTCAATACTTTAAATAAATAAATCAGATCAAGAAGGAAACTGTTAAGGTATACTATGGTAAACTTATTTAAGCTAAATACAGATGAGTTGAAAGCTTTGGTGGAGTACAAGGAAATACTGGAAAGTGAAAATAAGAGGTTCCCAAAAAACACCTGGTATCATGAAAAATATCAGTTGACAGGTACCAAATGGAAGTGCAGGTTATATACCCGTTACTGCCTTGAAAACCTGGCACGCATTGAGGTTACTGACCTGCCCAAATACAACCTCAAGGAAATAAAGAACATACTTATTGAGTACAAGCTTTTTGGAATGATACAGCAGGTTTTTGATCATGACATTCTGGCGCTTTTGAAAAATGCCTATCCCGAGGAGTTCAAGAACAGAACCCTTAAAGAATGGATGTGGAGCAAGCATGGCATCTGGGATGATGATAAATGCGTAATTGAAGCTGTACAGGATATGGTCAGGAAAGAAGGGATCAGGAGGGTTGAGGACATTCCTACCCTGGACTGGAAAAAAAGGCTGTTGAAGCATAAGATATATAACGTGCTGTCACGTTTCAACTGGTCCATTTTCGCCCTTTTTGACTTTGTATATCCCGGCAGGTTTCATCCCACTGACTTCAAGTACAAGGTGAAGTGGGCTGCAGCCGAATCCCTGGACAATGCCTTCTACTACATGCACACCACTTTCAAAAAGAAAAAGTATACCTTAAATGATATACTGTTGCTGAACTCATCGGATTTCAGGAAGCTTGGGCTGGCAGGCATGCTGATAGCTCTGTTTGACTCCTCCACATTAAAAGCAAAGGAATATTACCTGTATAAGACAATAGACAATCCTGATAACAGGAAAGAGCTTATAAATGACATAAGAAAACTCGTTGAGGAGAAGCAAAGCCAGAAGATATACGAACGATTGAAACAGGTGGCGAAAGGTAAAAACATATATAATTTGCGGACATATACAACGCTGTATAATTTTATAAAACGCCATGCCAGGAGCAGGAACATGTCCATCAGCGAATTTGTCGCCAGTTACGGGTTTGTATACAAATCGGCAAAAAAGGACATCAAGGAAATTGACAAAGATGAAGTTTACAGGCTGCGCAAACAAGGTCTGACCTATGTGCAGATTGCACAGAAGCTGGACAGCAATCCTACCACCATCACAAAGATATGCAACAAATACTTCGGAGGCGATCCTTTGATTCCAAGGCCTCTGGAAGACTATATCACAGTGCAGGAACTGATGAACAAGTACCATGTGGATCATAAAACCGTCATGAAACTGGTGTATGAAAACGGCTTTGAAAACCACACCACCATACGGTTCCGATATCTCAAGAAATCGGAGATTGAACCGGCCCTGGAGGAATATATCTCCAGGAGCAAGCATCATCAGTTCATGGTAAAAAGATACGCAAACTGAAACAAACACCCTGTTTCCATGCAGGGTGTTTGCTTTTATACTACATGCTCCTTTACCTCCAAGTCGGCACCAATGGCGCTTTTCTCCAGTTCCCTGGCAAAGCGGTTGATCAATTCCACAGCCGGCTCAAATTCCTCATAGAGCATAACTATCAGGTCCCCCGGTTGTGCATCCAGCATGGCTGTTTCCAATGCCTTCAGCTCATCCCTGATTATTTGCACGTTCTCTTTTTTTATGGATGACTCCATAACCCCTTCATAAATTATGCCAGCGACTTCGCCCGGTTTTCTCCCCCTAAGTTCCCGGTCCTCCTTGATGTATATCTTGGAAAACACGCTTCCGGATATTTTCCCCACTTCCCTTATGTTCCGATCCAGGCGGTCTCCCGGCACTCCTATTATACCTATCAGCCTTTTGGCATCCGTTTTCTTAAGGAACTGGATAACCGCCTTGTATCCGGCGGGATTATGCCCGTAATCCAGCATTACCTTGAAATTTCCCATGTCAAATATGTTGAATCTCCCCGGATTGGAAACCGTATCCGGTTTGAAGCTCCTAAGACCTTTCCTTATCAGGTTCACCGGTACGTTCAGAGAGTAAAGGGCCGATACTGCCGCAAGGGCATTTTCAATATTGCAGTCCACCATTCCCCCAAAGGTTATAGGTATATCCTCCACCCTGATTATAAAGGTTTTCAGTTTTCCATTGCAGGCATAAATTGAATTGTTTTCCAGGTACACGCTTTTTCCCCTGTTTTCCATGTGCCTTTTCAGCAACGGATTTTCTGAGTTCCTTGAAAACAGCATTATATTTGCTCTGGCCCTGGAAATCATGTATTCGGCCATTTCATCATCAGCATTTATCACGGCATACCCTTCCGGTTTCACCGCTTCCAGGACAAGGGATTTGGCAAAGGCAAGATCCTCCAGGGTGTCTATCCCGTCAAGGCCGAGATGGTCATCGCTCACATTTATCACCACTCCTACATCGGCAAGGTCGTACCCCAAACCTTTTCTGACAATTCCTCCCCGGGCAGTTTCCAGGACCGCGGCCTCCACCCGCTTGTCCGCCAAAACCATCCTGGCGCTCACAGGGCCGGTATTGTCCCCTTTCAGTATGCATTCATCCCCGATATATATTCCGCTGGTGGAAGTCATACCTATTACTTTTCCGGTCAGGGAAAGGGTATGCCTTATAAGGCGGGTGGTGGTTGTTTTTCCATTGGTGCCGGTAACAGCTATGATCGGTATGGTGCATTGGCTCCCTTCCGGAAACATCATATCCAGTATTTGCCCCGCGATATCCCTTTTCTTGCCCTCGGTTGGGAAAAGATGCATCCTGAGCCCCGGCGCGGCATTTACCTCTATGACGGCACCATTTGTGTCCTTCAATGGCATGGAAATATCCTCCGCCGTTATGTCAATGCCGGCAATGTCAAGCCCTATCACCTTTGCCGCCTTTACTGCAATATCGCAGTTATATGGATGTATCAAATCGGTGCAATCCCTGGCCGTACCACCGGTGCTCAAGTTCCCGTTATCCCTGAGGATGACGCTTTCACCCACGGCCGGTATATAGTTTTCATCCACTCCATATCTTTCCAGTACCTGTTTGGCTATGGCATCCAGTTTTATTTTCGTGAGGGGCTTTTCATGGTCGTCTCCCCGGAGAGGATTCTCATTTTCAATATCTACCAGCTCCTTTATGGTGTGGATACCATCCCCCGTCACCATAGGAGGTCTTCTTTCCGCAACCGCCGCCACTTTCCCTCCGACCACCAGTACCCGGTAATCCCCGCCGGATATATGCTTTTCCACGATAACCGTCCTGCAGAATTTTGCTGCCTCCGTGTATGCTCTTCTGACCTGATCCTCATTTTTCAGATTCAGTGCCACACCCTTACCCTGGTTCCCGTTATATGGCTTCAGTACCACGGGAAATCCGATTCCCCTGGCGGCAGCTACCGCAGACTCCTCGGTATAGGCCAGTTCTCCATGGGGAACAGGAATGTTGTGATCCCTCAGCATCTGTTTTGTCAAATGCTTGTTGCCTGCGATATCTACCGAAATGCAGCTGGGGGCATCGCTCAGGGAAGCCTCGATAAGCCTGCTGTATTTTCCATATCCCAGCTGCAGGAGGCTTTCGTTTCCAATCCTTGTGACAGGAATCCCCCTGCGCTTTGCTTCATCATATATAGATTTCGTGCTGGGTCCAAGCTCCGCCTCAACGGCAATCCTTTTCAGGTTATCCATTATTTTGCCGATATCCACCTCCCTGCCCTCGGCAAGGTGTGAAACTATGTCCACAGCAGCTCTTCCGCACTCAATGCCGCATTTCTCATTTTCATACTGGTAAATGATGTAGTACAGACTTGGTTCCATTATAACCCTGGTCTTTCCATATTTGACCGGATTACCCACCAGGTTTTGCAGTTCAAGGATGAGATGCTCGGTAACATGTCCAACATAGGTGCCTTCCTTTAATCTTTCCAGAAAACCGCCCTCATATCCGAGGGAGCAATGGTGTTTTTCCAAACCCGGAAACAATTTTATAAGCTTCTCATTGAAACCTGGCATGTCTTTTGTAGCATACTTATAATAGTCTCCTATGTTTAAAACCATTTTGATCACTGGTTTGTGGCTGTATATATTCCGCCCTGAAAAGCATTGAATACTGTATATTTGCACTTTATATCCTCCTAAAAAGGTTGTAAATCATTGTTATCGGTTTCATAACAACATAACCATGATTTATTCCCTGGTTAATACTTTTCTGTTTTTTAAGTCATAACCATATCCAAAAGGCAGCACGTGGAGTGTGACGTCAGTTATCGCCAGTATTTCGTCCGGCTTAAGTTCCGAGACATTGGAGCTTTTTATGGACCTGCCGTCAATAATGGTGACTGCGTTGCTGCCCAACACTTCCAGATGGGCATCGGGATATACCCTGATGGCAGTATCTTCATCTATGCCTATGCCGAGAATGTACGGGTTTTCCGCCACTCCGCACAAAAGCCTGCCAATCCTTCCCCGTTGGTCAAAATGCTGGTCAATGATGGCATCTTCCAGTAACCCCAGTCCCGGGGCCATTTTCAATGTGCATTTTCTCGCAGGCTCATTGCTGTCCCCATCCACTATCATTGTACCGCTCATCACCGAGGCCCCAGCGCTGGTGCCGGCTATCACCACTCCGTCGGAATAGGCTTTCAGCAAGGCCCTGTGAGCCTTGGTACCTCCTATAATGCTGGTGATTCTGAGCTGGTCTCCGCCGGTCAGAAAAATACCCGTGCATCTGCTTATTTTCTGCACGTATTCATCATTGTTTGCTTCATTCCTTGAGTTTATGTCAAGCACTTCAATATCTTTGACTCCCAACCTCTGGAAAGCCATTCTGTATTCATTTCCAACCTCCAACGGCTTCTCCGTCGCCGTGGTCAGCACCATGATGGACGCATCACTGCCACCGGCTGCCTCCACCACCTGCTTTAATATCCTGCTTTCACCATATTTGTCTTCAGCTCCTCCTATTATTATCAGATTTCCTTTTACCTTTTCACCCATTCATATCCTCCCTGAAGTTGTCCTGATCTGAACGCTGATCTTTCGGTGCGCCGATATTGCTTATTTTTTCCTTTAGTTTTACTCTTATTCAGAACCTACCATACATAATTGAAGATCTGCATGGTATAACTCAATATAGTGCTTCCGAACATCAAACCCACAGACATGAGCACTATGCTTGCCACCACCAGGGGCAGCCCGGCGCTGCTTTCATATTTTGATGCCAGCACACCGGATAAGACTCCAAGAAAACCAAATATAAAAGGGTATATGAACACGGACATTATTGCGGAAATCCAGCCCAGCAAAATCAGGACCACACTCCTGGCATGTACTGCTGTTCCTGCTTTGTGTGAACCGAATATTTCTTTCACTTTATCACCCCTCATATCTTCCTTTCTTTACTATTTTTCTTTCATTTATATAGATTGTTCCCTTGATCAGTAAGCTTTCAATGGTCAGATCCCTTTCATCCAGCACCAGGATATCTGCATCGCTTCCTACTGACAGTACACCTTTTTGGGGATACAGTCTTAAAACTTTTGCCACATTGGAAGTGACTGTCTTTAGCACTGTCTGAACATCCATCTTCCTGTTCAGGATGCATTCTCTCACATCATCAAACAACCGCATCATTTTTCCAACACCTGTACCGCCTCCCTGGTTTGAAGGAATGCTTCCATTTCCGTCAGAAGAAAATGTAACCCTATCCATATTTACACCCCTGCCAAGAAGTATTTCCATGGCATCGGGTATACTGTATCCTGTTTCAGAAGATTCCCCCGCCGTAAGATCGACGTTTCCTCCCATTAATGCGTATTGTACAGCCTGCTCAAACAGCCTTTTGTTTCTGTTCAAATGGGTCGGAACAAACATTTCCAACGGATATTCGGAGTCTTCCAGCAAATCTGTCAGCGGTGCCAGGCCTTTTTTCCCATCCCCCACATGAATATGGACCACTCCTGCCTTTTTCCCCAGCAGTCCACCTATTTTGGCTTCATATGCAAGGCTTTTGAGCATCTGCATATCCGGATGGGATGAACGGTAATCCGATATGGCGACCTCCCCAACCCCAATTATCTTGTCTATAAGAGTGATGTCAGATATCACCTTGCCTGTAAGGGTTGCCGTGGGTATGCCATAACTGCCCGTATAAATATATGTAGTCGGGCCTTCCGCCTCAATAGCCCTGGCCTTGGTTAAAAGCCCCGCTATATTCCTGGTTATGTCATCAACCCCCAGCACGCCCACCAAAGTGCAGACACCGGCGCTTATGATATCACCCAGCATGAGCTCCGGAATCCTGCTTTCCGGTCCTTCTTCGCCGCCTCCTCCCAGGATGTGCACATGTTGATCAATAAACCCAGGGCAGATTATTTTACCCTCGCATTCCAGAATTTCTATGTCCCATAGGTTCTCTGCGCTAATACGATCGGATATTTTACAGATTGTTCCATAAGCTATCAAAATATCTTTTTCCCTACATCCTCAGGTGTGAAGCAATGCCCGTTTTTCAAAAGCTTGAACACATTTCCTCCTGCATATTTCAGTATTGGTTAATTTGCTTTGCCGGCGATGCAACCACAAGGTAATGCAAATATTCAAAGGCACCGGCATAACGAGTTATCTTTTGAAAGCTGTTAAATTTTGTAAAGCGCTGGTTTTTGCTATCATGAAATTTATATTGTCCAATAATGAAGATTTAATACCACATGCCATGTAAATATTTCCTGAAACCAGTTAAAATAGCTGTTTTTCAAACAAATTTACATTTTATTCACAGAATTGTAATATTGTTATTTGAAAATACATAATAAGTTTGTTAAACTATAATTCGTGTCTATGTAAACCAAAGCAATAAACAAAAGAAAAACTATACTGAAAGGTGATAAACATGAGCTTCGATTACAACTCATTGACCAGTAAACAGAAAAAAGTCTATTCTATTATAGAATCTTTTATAAGAGAGAAAGGAATTCCTCCTACGGTAAGAGAAATTGGCGAACTTGCTGGTGAAAAGACCCCAGGGGCTATACAGGGTATACTGAACCGACTTGAAAAGAAAGGTGTTATAAAAAGGGAAACAGGAATGGCAAGGTCCATTCAACTGGTTTCGGATAATTCGCAATATATTAACCCGGTATATGTACCGGAAATAAAAAAAGTAAACAACCGGACTTTCAAGGACCTTTTGAGTGTTTACAATGTTCTGCAGTATCATCCTGTTTCTCCTTCTTTGTTCGATGATTGCGATGATTGCATATTTGTCAATTATCATAATTGCATTATGCCTGAAAGCAATTTTCAGAAAGATACCATGTTTCTGGTATCAAGAAAAAAGGAATTGGCTGCAGGAGATACTGTTCTTGCCATATATGACAATCATGCCATATTGCGTAAATATCATCCTACCGATGAGCCAGGCAATATAAAACTTGTTGCGGAGGTGGACCTCCTTGGTAAAGAGGTTTTTTCCGCTGATGAAATCAGCATTGTCGGAAAAGTAATCGGCATGGTAGTTAAGTGCTAGGATCATCGTCAGCCAAAATCGATCTGTTGTATTATACAGTCCAACTCGTTGTGCCGGCATTTCCGATAGCGGAATTCCGAGTTGAAGAGGTAGTATGGCTAACAATCTCGGAACTTTTCACAACGCTGTCCCCGATTAGCCGGCACAACAAGTTAATCAAGAATAAATTCATCTCTTAACGGAAATCTTCTTTTGGCCATGATAAACATGAAATATCCATCATAACCGCAAATCTGAAAAATTGATTCAATATTTGTATATTATGCATCCTTTCATCTTATTATTCTGGAAAACATTTCCATACATATTACAGCAATCATGTATACTATTGTCACTTTTATACATATATTGACTGTTCTTGTGCATATTTTCCTGAATAGCTTAAAATAACCACCAAGTTGTCATACATGCTAAAAACCCAGGTAAAAAGACAAGTTTGTCAATTTTTCGCCAATCAGTAGACTAAATATGTTTATAAAAGATATTGAAAATGAACTTACAAAGTGTTATAATTTCACAAGTTCAGATAAGCTTGTAATCCTGTATAATTATGCATTACAGAGCTTATTTATGTATTTTGTGTACGTTAGCAAACTTATGCCATAACTTTCCCGTTAACTGTATACCAGTTTGTCTAAATCGTACAAGTGTTTTGTTTGTAGGTGTTACAATGTTTTTATTTTAATGCTTTAGTTAATTAAAGCTTTATTAGATAAAAACAAAAATTATTATGTAAACTATAGAGGTGTTGAAATGTACAAATACATTTTGAAGAGAATTGCTTTCTCGCTGATCACATTATTTTTTATCGTTACAATAACGTTCTTTTTAATGCACGCAGTACCTGGAGGACCTTTTACAGGCGAGAAAACATTAAAACCGGAAATACTGGAAAACCTTAATAGGAAATACGGTCTTGACAAGCCGCTGTATGTTCAGTACGGGAATTATCTTCTCAGCTTGCTTAAGTTGGATCTCGGGCCTTCGTACTATCATTTGGGCACAACAGTCAATGATATTATCGCCAGGTCTTTCCCGGTTTCAGCAAAGCTTGGCGCGGTTGCAATCATCCTGGCCCTGCTCATGGGTATACCGGCAGGTGTGATAGCAGCGCTTAAAAGAGGCAAATGGCAGGACAGGACCGTCATGCTCATAGCAACAATAGGTATTGCCGTCCCTGGATTTGTGGTCGCTACGGTGGGCATGATAGTATTTGGGGTTAAACTGGGCTGGCTTCCAACCGTTGGCCTGAAATCCGTAAAGCATTATATACTTCCGGCTTTTTCCTTGGCTTTCTTTCCGTCAGCTTTCATCGCGAGGTTGATGAGGACCAGCATGCTGGAAGTTATAAACCAGGACTATATACGTACTGCCAGAGCCAAAGGCTTGTCCAAATTTTTCGTGGTTTTCAAACACGCTCTGAAGAATTCCATACTTCCGGTAGTCACTTATATTGGACCTCTTACAGCAGGCATAATGACAGGAAGCTTCGTTGTAGAAAAGATATTCACAATTCCCGGTCTTGGCAGGTACTTTATCAACAGCATTACCAACAGGGACTATTCGGTAATAATGGGTGTTACAATTTTCTACGGGGCACTCTTAATCATCATGACTCTTGTTGTTGACATAGTTTATGTGTTCATTGACCCGAGAATTAAACTGCAGAAATAGGAGGAGAAGAAGTGAGTACAGATACAAAAAGCATAAAAATAAATGAAGAACTTTTAAAGCCGGCATCAAAAGAAGAAAAAACCCAGCTGGTGGTAATGAGGGAATCCACCACTTACTGGCAGGATGTGTGGAAAAAGCTTAAAAGCAATAAGGTAGCCATGGCGTCCTTATTCGTGATCATTTTTATCACCCTGCTTGCAATAATAGGGCCGATGCTGTCACCCTACTCCTATTCTGACCAGTTCAGGGGAGAAGAACACATGACACCTAATGCAAAGCATTGGTTTGGCACAGACCAGCTGGGCAGGGACCTCTTTGTAAGAGTGCTTTACGGCACAAGAATATCCCTGGCTATCGGCGTTGTCGCCAGCATCATGGTATTGATCATCGGCAGCATATATGGAGCGATAGCAGGATATTTCGGAGGCAAGGTAGACAATATAATGATGCGTTTTGCTGAAGTGTTGAGCGCTGTTCCTGACATTCTCATGGTTATATTGTTATCGGTTGTTTTAAAGGAACCTCTTCAAGCCGCTTTCGACAGCAATGGCTTTCTCAGGCAGTTAAGTAACATTGGCCCGGGTATCATAAGTATATTCATAACCTTTGCCCTGCTGTATTGGGTTGGTATGGCGCGTATCGTCCGAGGCCAGGTGCTGAGCCTTAAAGAGCAGGAGTATGTTACTGCGGCAAAAGCCCTGGGAGGCAGCCATCGCAGGATAATATTCAAACATCTTATACCCAACAGCATAGGACAGATAACCGTTACTGCCACGCTGCAGATACCCAATGCCATATTCACCGAGTCTTTCCTGAGCTTTCTGGGACTGGGTGTCGATGCTCCCATGGCAAGTCTTGGTTCATTGACATCGAGCGCCATGAACGGTATATATTCATATCCGTACCAGCTGATTTTTCCGGCCTTGTTTATCAGCATAATAATATTGGCATTCAACCTCTTGGGCGACGGCTTGAGGGATGCTCTTGACCCAAGAATGAAAAAGTAAGGAGAATCAGAAAATGAAAAACAAAAATTTGCTTGAAATAGATAATTTGAAAGTTTCTTTCTTCACCCCTGCCGGTGAGGTAAAGGCAGTCAACGGAGTATCCTATCAGCTTGCCCAGGGCGAGGTAATAGGAATAGTCGGCGAATCCGGCAGCGGTAAGAGTGTATCATCCTATGCCATCATGAGATTGATTGACGAGCCCGGTAAAGTCATAGGCGGTTCTATCAAGTTTGACGGCAAAAACATTCTTGAGCTGGATGAAAAAGAAATGCAGTCCATCAGGGGCAATGAAATCAGCATGATATTCCAGGACCCGATGACCTCATTAAATCCGGTGTTTAAAGTTGGAAACCAACTTATAGAAGCCATAGTAAAACACCAGAAAGTATCAAAAAAGGAGGCACGCAAGAGAGCCATAGAAATGCTTAGCCTGGTTGGAATACCCAGCCCGGAAAAAAGGCTTGAACAATATCCCCACGAGTTCAGTGGAGGTATGAGGCAGAGAGCCATGATTGCCATGGCATTAAGCTGCAATCCAAAGCTCTTGATTGCCGACGAGCCAACAACTGCTCTTGATGTGACCATACAGGCTCAAATCCTTGAGCTTATAAAAGAACTTAAGAAAAAAATCAACATGTCGGTTATATTGATAACCCATGACCTTGGCATCATATCTGACATCTGCGACAAGGTAATTGTCATGTATGCCGGAAAGATAGTTGAAGAAGGCACAATAGATGATATCTTCTACAATCCGAAGCACCCTTACACATGGGGTCTTTTGAGATCCGTGCCAAAGCTCAATGCGGATGAGCATGAGCGGCTGATACCGATAGAAGGCTCACCGGTTGATCTTCTGAACCCTCCCGCCGGATGTTCTTTTGCTCCAAGGTGTGAACAATGCATGAAGATATGTTTGAAAGAGAATCCTCCCTGTTTTGAGGTTTCCGAACAGCATAAGGCTTCATGCTGGCTGATGCATGAAGACGTCAGAAAAAGTAAAATGCTTCAGGGGGAGGGAGCTGTTAAAAAATGAACAAAGCCAATACAGTTGCAAAAAGCAATGAGAATTTGCTT
>ENA-UPSB01001358-UPSB01001358.1-bioreactor-metagenome-genome-assembly--contig:-NODE-1358-length-29312-cov-5.838637_pt1 | contig 29312 bp, 26 predicted proteins | sample MGYA00238182_ERZ773286 | MGnify/ENA primary metagenome ERZ773286 (study PRJEB29026, sample SAMN07631240) | bioreactor metagenome | isolation source: Switchgrass digestor | place: USA: Dartmouth...
TTATTGTAATACATTCTTTCGAGCATGGTATCTTTTATTACCAAAGTAGGATATATTCTTACTATATCAGGCTTTAGCTCAACAACCTTTTTGGCAGTAAATATATCTTTCGGTTTGCTGTCACCGGGAAGACCGATCATTGTCTGAATGCCCAATTTAAAGCCATATTCTTTGATATGATGTGATGACGTAATTACATCATTAACACTATGACCCCTGCAGCTTTTTTTCAGAACATCTTCAGAAAGGCTTTGAACACCAAGTTCTATAGTTTCTACACGATACTCTTTCAAGTAGTTAAGAATGTCACTATTGATATAATCAGGACGGGTTGAAAGCCTGATACTCTGAACTTTTCCTTTGTCTATATATTCATTGGCGATTTTCAAAAGTTTCAACTGCTGATCCTTGTCTATGCCGGTAAAACTTCCCCCATAAAAACCTATTTCCACAAAACTGCCATCTCCTATTGATGCAAGATGGGTCTCTATAGTGGAACGCATAATATCTTCCGTTATTTCTTTGACTTGTCCGCTTATTTTTTTTTGATTACAATATATGCAATCAAAAGGACAGCCCTTGTGAGGAACAAAAATTGGTATTACAAAGTGTTTTGTTTTCATATGTTTATCATCTCTTGTGTCTATTATTTCGTATGTTTTTCTCTCATAATGTTTTTCATCTCTTAAAGTTTTCATCTTTTAATGTTTATCATTTCTTGATGTTTATTATTTCTTATGCTTTTTTGTATCTCTTGTACCCGTCAACTTCTACATTTGTTATCTCTAATTTCAGATGTTTATTGGATTTATTTGCTTATTGCAATAATTCTATATAACTATATCTATATATCTATATAATTTTGAAGCGCAGCTTTTGCTGCGTTCTGCTCGGCTTCCTTTTTGCTTTTACCTTCACCTGTACCTACTACCATGTCATTAATGCTCACCTGGGAAACAAAGGTTTTATTATGATCCGGGCCTTTTTCATTCAGAATTTTATATGAAACTGTATGTTCACCGCTTTTCTGGACAATTTCCTGAAGCTGAGTCTTATAGTCATGGAATATGGCACCTCTGACGGAATCAATTATCAGATTCTCCATCTTGCTATTAATAAAAGCTTTCGCACTTTCAAAACCACCATCTACATATATCGCCCCAATAAGTGCTTCAAAAGCATCTGAAAGTATGGATGCTCTTTTACGTCCACCTGATAGTTCTTCACCTTTCCCAAGAAGGAGGTATTCTCCTAATCCAATTTCTAATGAGCATTTCATCAGGGACGCTTCACAGACAATATTAGCTCTAGTCTTTGTCATTTCGCCCTCAGAAAGGTTCTCATACTTTTTAAATATGTTTTCGCTTATTACAAGGCTCAAAACAGAATCACCGAGAAACTCCAGTCTCTCATTACTCTCAAAACCATCATTCCTGTTTTCATTTGCAAAAGAGCTATGGGTCAATGCCATCAGCAGAGTTTCTATATTATTAAAATTATATCCTATGGTTTTCTGAAGTTTATAAATATTACTCAAAAGAGCTTTAACATTCTTATGCATAACTCCTCCCGTTAACCATTCCATATATTAAACTATATGCTGCCATATACGGCATCTTACACGCAATACAAGCGCAGTGTGTTACTATAAATTATCTGTAACATATACTTTAATATACAGAATTTATGTTCTTAATCATTAAAGCGAGGAGTAAAGTCATTCAACTTTATGCCTCGCCCTGTTTTTACTAAGAAAATAATCAGAATACACTTTTCTGAACAATATGTATTCCTCTAATGTATTACTCTAATGTATTACTCTAATATATTACATTATTTATATTTTTTGAATACGAGAACTGCATTATGGCCGCCGAACCCAAAGGAGTTGCTAAGTGCATATTCAACATCAGCGCTTCTTCCAACATTGGGAACGTAATCCAAATCACAATCAGGATCAGGTGTCTTATAATTTATTGTTGGCGGTAAAAAGCCTTCCTGGACAGCCTTTGCAGTAACTATTGCTTCAACGGCGCCTGCTGCACCGAGCAGATGGCCTATCATAGATTTTGTGGAGCTTACTGCCAATTTATATGCATGTTCTCCGAAAACAGTTTTTATCGCCGTAGTTTCATTTTTGTCATTCAGATCTGTTGATGTACCATGTGCATTTATATAGCCAACCTGTTCAGGTGTAATATTTGCGTCGTTCAGAGCTAATTGCATGGATTTTGCAGCGCCTTCACCATTTTCTGCAGGAGCTGTTATATGGAAAGCATCATTTGTGCATCCATAACCAACTATCTCTGCAATTATTTCAGCACCTCTTTTAAGAGCGTGTTCCAATTCTTCAATAATAAGTATTCCTGCGCCTTCACCCATTACAAATCCGTCTCTTTCTGCATCAAAAGGTCTGCTTGCAATAGATGGATCTTCCTTGGTCGACATAGCTCCCATAGAACAGAATCCTGCGAAGGCAAGAGGTGTAATAGGAGCTTCAGTACCTCCTGTAATCATTACATCTGCATCGCCTCTCTGAATTACTCTAAGTGCATCTCCTATTGCATTTGTACCTGTTGCACAAGCCGTAACTACGCAACTGTTAAAGCCTCTTGCACCATACTCAATTGCTATTCGGCCAGTGGCCATATTTGCTATCATCATTGGAATAAAGAACGGACTTACTTTTTTGTGTCCCTTGCTTAGAAGAATCTGATGCTGTTCCTCAAGTGTCTGAATTCCCCCGATTCCTGAACCAATAAGGACGCCAAATCTGTCCTTGTCAATACTTTCCACATCAAGGCGTGAATTTTCTATAGCCATTTTAGTTGCAGCCATAGCAAAATGGTTGTATCTGTCCATTCTTCTTGCATCTTTTTTATCTATAAAATCAGTGGGTTCAAAATTCTTTACTTCGGAAGCAACCTTTGTAGGAAGATCTGTTACATCAAATCTCGTTACGGTACTTATGCCAGACTTTCCCGACTTTATTGAATTCCAGAATTCATCTACACCAATTCCCAGAGATGTTACAGCTCCCATGCCGGTTATTACTACTCGCCTTTTCATAGTTATCCCCCTGTATTAAGTATATGATTCAATTATTTGATGTCATTTTATTATAATTATGCTATATATGGCAATATAAGATTTTTACAATTTTAAAAAAAAGTCCCGTTAATGGGACTTTTTTTATGAATTATTTTTAATGTACTCAACCGCATCTCCAACGGTTGTAATTTTTTCGGCTTCACTGTCAGGAATTTCGAGGTCGAATTCCTCTTCGAGAGCCATTATTAATTCAACGATGTCCAGTGAGTCTGCACCAAGATCGTCGATGAATGATGCTTCCATTGTAACATCGTCTTCATCAACCCCCAACTGGTCAACAATAATTTTTTTCACCTTTTCAAATACCATTTACTCACCTCCCCTCAAAGAGGAATTTAATTACTTTAATTACTTAACGGACCGATGATTGATAATACAATCTGTATCTGTCCATTTCATAATTGTTTTAAAAAAGTTGCATCTATGGAACAGCGTTATACACTGTCCATAAACTCTAAATATAAAAGCTTTTTATCTTCTACATTTAGATATTATTACATAACTAATCCTCCGTCAATATGTATTACCTGACCATTTATATAATCTGAATCTTCAGACGCGAGAAAACCTACAACATTAGCCACATCTTCAGGTGTCCCAAACCTGTTCAGCGGAATACTCTTTAAATAGGTTTCCTTTACTTTATCCGGAAGCACATCAGTCATGTTACTCTTTATTAAACCTGGTGCAACAGCATTACATGTTATATTCCTGGATGCCAATTCTTTAGCTGTAGATTTTGTAAGACCTATAAGACCGGCTTTTGAAGCGGAATAATTTGCCTGTCCCGGGTTTCCCATTACTCCGGCGACTGAGGAAATATTTATTATTTTGCCGCTTTTTTGCTTCATCATTATCTTTGCTACAGCCCTTGTACACAAAAATGCACCTTTAAGATTTATATCAAGGACGTCATCCCAGTCTTTTTCCGTCATTCTAAGCATAAGGGTATCCCTTGTTATTCCGGCATTGTTTACAAGAATATCAATACGTCCAAAGGCTTCAACAGCTTTATTTACCATATCTTCAACGTCATCAGGATTTCTGACGTCTCCCTTTGTTACAATTACGTTGAAACCTTCAGCCTTGAATTCTTCTGCTGTCTGGTCAATTGAATCTGAGTTGGGTATATCGTTGAGAACAATATTTGCTCCCATCATGGCAAGCTTTTTAGCTATAGCCTTTCCAAGGCCTCTTCCAGAACCGGTCACAACAGCAGTTTTCCCCTTTAATTGCATATTATACATCCCTTTCTTATGGAGTAGTTTTTAGTGATAAAAGTTATGCCAAAGCTGCCAATGTTTCGTTTAGAGAATTCAAATCCTCAACGTTATAAGTTTTGACTTCCCTGCTAATCTTTTTCACAAATCCACTTAATGTTTTTCCTGGTCCGATTTCTACAAATGTATCTATTCCGTTATCAATCATTTTCCTTACGGATTTTTCCCACAATACAGGACTTGATACCTGTTTTATAAGAAGGTCTTTTACTATGGAACTGTCAGTGACGTATTCGGCGTTTACATTTGCTACGACAGGCAAATTCATTTCATTAAATTTAATTTTTTCAAGCTCCAGTGCCAATTTCTCACCTGCTGGTTTGAGTAATCTGCAGTGGAAGGGCGCACTTACTGCGAGAGGAAGAGCACGTTTCGCACCTTTTGCTTTGCAAAGTTCCATTGCCTTCTCAACTGCTTTTACTTCACCGGCAATAACAATCTGCCCGGGACAGTTGAAATTCACTGGATCTACTATCCCATATGATGCAGCATCATCACAGCATTCAATCACATCATTGTCCTGAAGTCCAATTATTGCAGCCATCATGCCAACACCCAAGGGTACAGCCTCCTGCATGTATTTGCCCCTCTTTTTAAGTACAGCAGCAGCATCCATAAGAGAAATTGTGCCGGCGGCAACATGAGCACCGTATTCGCCAAGACTTAGTCCGGCTGCAACATCCGGCTTGATACCACTTTCAAGAAGTGGCTGCATACATGCCATACTCGCTGTAAATATTGCTGGTTGTGTGTTCTCAGTTATCTTAAGAGTTTCGTCATCACTTTCAAATACAAGTTTCTTCATGTCGTAACCAACGGCTTCCGATGCTTGCTCAAAGACCTCATTCGCTTTAGGGTAAGCTTCCGCTATTTGCTTTCCCATTCCGACATATTGAGCACCTTGCCCGGGAAAAATAAAAGCTATTTTTGACATAGAAACCCTCCAAATCTTTTAATAATGTAGTAGCCTAACTTGTTGTGCCAGCATTTCGATAGCAGGAGTTCCACCAAAACAAGTTAACATAGATATATTTTTTAACTTAAATCACTTAACATAAATTAAATTATTATAAATCATTTAATAACTTCGTAAATTAAGCGTTTATCTGTTTTAATTATCTGTTCCATTTTACAAGTGCCGAAGCCCATGTAAGACCTCCGCCAAAACCAACAAGTACAATGTAATCACCTTTAGATATCTTACCGCTCTTCCAGGCTTCGGTGAGAGCTACAGGAATTGATGCCGAAGATGTGTTCCCATATTTATGTACATTGGAATAAATTTTTTCCATGGAAATCCCCATCTTTTTTGCAGCCCCTTCCATTATTCTGATATTAGCCTGGTGAGGTACTATGAGCCCTATGTCGTCCATTGTAATATTACATTTACGTAAAACCTTTTCCACAGCATGAGCCATTATTCTTACTGCAAACTTAAAAACTTCACCTCCATCCATCCATAGTACCATTTTATTTTCATGGGGACGGTTTTTCTTATCTTCATCACTAAGATGACAGCATGGTATTGTTATAAAGTGCCCCATGCTTCCATCAGCACCAATTTCCGTGTTTATTATTCCATATTCCTTTTCAACAGCTCCGAGAACAACTGCACCGGCTCCATCACCAAAAAGAACGCAGGTATTGCGGTCCTTCCAATCCACTACCTTTGATAGTCCTTCACATGCAACTATCAAAACATTTTTATAATAACCGGTTGCGATGAACTGTTTTGCTGTAGTAATTCCATATATAAATCCGGAACATGCGGCATTTAAATCAAAAGCTGCTGAATTGACTGCTTTAATTTCTTTTTGAATAATACACGCTATTGAAGGAGAAAGATAATCTGGACAGGAAGTGGTAACTATTATCAAGTCAATTTCTTCTGGTTTTAACCCGGCATCGTCAATGGCTTTCTTTGCAGCTTCAACACCAAGAACATATGCAGGTGTTTCTTTTTCAAGAATTCTTCTCTCGGATATTCCCGTCCTTTTTATTATCCATTCATCAGAAGTATCCACCATTTTTTCCAAATCAAAATTGGTAAGTACCTTCTCCGGAATGGCACTACCTAATCCCAGAATCCCGATTCCCTGAGCTAAATTATTCAATATTTCCAGCCTCCATGTTGTTTAGACTTCTTTGTATTTTTTCCATAAGAGAATTTTTAACCAAATTATTTGCTTTTAATACTACATGTTTTATTGTCTTAGCATTGGAATTTCCGTGACTTTTGATTACCAATCCATTGACTCCCAGTATTGGCGCACCTCCATCCACGTCAACATCAATCTGCTTTTTAAACTCTTTCAGGTCCCTCATTACAAACAGTAGAGAAAGCTTTGAAAAGATTGTTCTTTTAAACATCCCTTTAAGAAAAGCCATAAAGAATGAACCAGCACCTTCAAGGAATTTAAGAAGCACATTTCCAACATAACCATCGCAAACAGTAATGTCAACATTTCCTTCCGGTATGTCTCTTCCTTCTACATTTCCGATAAAGTTTAGTTTTGAACTTGATAAAAGCTCATATGCATCTTTGAGAACTTGTGTACCCTTCTTAGCTTCTGTACCCATATTTACCAGTCCGACAGTTGGATTTTCGATACCATAAAGCTCCTTATAGTAAACAGAACCCAAAATTCCAAACTGCATGTAATTAATAGGCTTACATGTAGAGTTTAATCCTGCATCAATCAATAATGCCTTTCCCTTTTTAGTTGGTATAAGTGCTCCTAAAGCCGGCCTTTCTACACCCTTTAGCCTTCCAAGAATCAATAACGCTCCCGTAAGAAGAGCTCCTGAATTTCCTGCGGAAATTAAAACGTCGCCTTCTTTTTGTTTTAACATATTAAATCCAACAACCATGGATGAATTTTTTTTGAATCTAATCGCCCGAGTAGGTATATCTTCATTAGTAATTACTTCTTTAGCATGTATCACCTGAATTCTGGGATTGCTGAATCTCCTGGAATCAAGTATCTTAGTTATCCGAGTCTCATCACCTATTAGAACAATGTCAAATCCACTTTGACTTTTTACAGCATCTATACAACCATTAACTATAGCATCTGGAGCATTATCGCCACCCATCGCATCAACCAAAATTCTCAAAGTATTCACTCCCGGATAGATATTTTTTACAGAGCAATTTAATGTAATATAAAAATACTATTTTTTCAGCTACTTTTCAAGTGAAACTAAAATAAATTTACCCCTGAATACTTTGTTTTGCCTTTCTGTAATTCTGACCCAGACAATATAGTTCCTTTCTCTCACCCTTTTGACTTCAGCTCTTGCCAGAAGCTTATTTCCCGCATACACAGGTGTTTTATATTTTATATTTGCGACACCTACTAAAGCAACTTTTGCATCAATTACAGCTATTGCAAGCGATTCAGCTAATGAGTATATAAAATGGCCTCTTACAATTTTTGTCTTTTCAAAAGCCATGGTACTATTGGTCTCAAGTATAGATATACCGCTTTTGTTTAAATTTAATTCGAGCAGCTCTCCAACAATTTCCTTGCTGTTGAGAGATTTGACCTTATTGTAATTCTTTTCAGCTACAGTCTTAATCCTCTCTCTTAGCTCCGGAATCCCTAGTTCAAGCCTGTCAAGTCTTATAGTAGGAACACTTACGCCAAAAATTTCAGCCAGCTCTTCGTCTGTAAGAAACGGATCTTCATCTAATTTATTTTTCAATGTATATTGTCTTTCCTTTTTTGTGGAGGAAGACCTGCTCATCTTTCCACACCTCGTCAGTAAATTAATATGTTCACATTGCCGTATTTTATTACCAGATAATAGTCACTGATATTAAAAGTATATAATAAAAATAAAACAGATGCAACAATTTCCTAAAAAAATATGACCATCTGCAAAACAGGCGGTCATAATGGTCTGTAAATTCATTGTATATGTGATTTAATTGCATAAAAATATATAAAAATCCTCAGCCCTTGCACGCATTTTATAGGAATTTTTTATGAACTTCAGACCGGACTTGGCATTAGTGTATGCACAATACCGGTGAAAGTATTACAATGAAAGCATTGCAAGTAAAGCAACGGTCTCATTGTCTCACTTTGAAATTTTTGGGTTTTACATTAATGTCTCGCTCCGCCTCTTCAGGCCATCATCACTGATCCATATCTTTGCGTCGGTCTTACCGCCTACGGTTATAGCGGTCACAGAACAATTGATGCCGTCATTTGTAAAAGAATTCTCTTCAGTAGTGCTTCAACCGATGTGTGAGATATACTCACCCCGCTTTAAAAGCAAATCATTGCTCTACCAATTTTCTGTGTGATGTACCCTACTATCTCCTTCGCATTTAATAGCGGTAAAGCAGACACTTCTTTACCGCATTTCCTGTTATTTTCTACATGTCAGCGGTCGCTGCTAAAAAAATTTCCTATGCCCATGTTCCCCAATATACTGCCTTCCTCTTTTCCCTTTCCTCCTTTTCTGCTGGCAGAAATGATGCGGTCAGCCATGCGGGAAAAGGGCAGTGATTGCAACCATACTGTCCCCGGCCCTGTGAGGGTGGCCAGCATTAAGCCTTCGCCGCCGAACAAAGCGGTTTTGACATCCCCGGAGAACTGAACGTCGTAATCCACTGTCTTTGTAAGTGCCACCAGGCAACCGGTGTCCAATTTTAACATCTCACCCTGTGCCAGCTCCTTTTTTATAATGGTTCCACCGGCGTGCATAAAGGCAAGACCGTCGCCCTCCAGTTTCTGCATGATAAATCCCTCACCTCCAAATAGGCCCACGCCGATCTTTTTCTGAAACTCAATGCCGACAGATATACCCTTTGATGCGCACAAAAAGGAATCTTTCTGACAGATAAGCGTTCCGCCCACCTCGCTAAGATCAAGGGGAATCACCCGTCCGGGATAAGGTACGGCAAAGGAGACACATTTCTTTTCATGCCCTGCATTTGTGAAGGTTGTCATGAAAAGGCTTTCTCCAGTGATTACACGTTTGCCAGCAGAAACCAGCTTTCCCATTATTCCTTTCCCCTCATCGCGGCGAGAGCCATCCCCGAAAATTGTGTCCATCCGGATGTCACTGTCCATATACATCATAGCTCCTGCTTCGGCGACAAAAGTTTCCCCGGGGTCAAGCATGATTTCTACAAACTGTAAATCCTCACCGTAAATTCTAAATTCAACTTCATCCGCCCGCTTCATCCGGACTGTCTGTCCGTAGCCAGGCTGTACAGGACTGCCACACAAGGAGCAGAATTTTGCTTCATCCTGTATTTGTTTTCAGCAATTATTACAGAACATCATTTATATCTCCTCCCATCACTTTTATCATAATATTATGTAAATTAAGGCCTTCACGGTCCAAATTCTCCAATCATAGCCCGCGTGCTCTTCTTACTGCTATTTTTTAACACGGTAATAATTGTAGGATGTGGAACGTCCCCCTTCACGTATGTCGAGGGTATCTGCATCAAGAAACTCAAACTTAAGCGACGTGCCATTAACCGCCTTGCCGGTATATGACGGGCCACCTGCCACGTCTCCCGGCCATGGTTGCCAACTCTGTTTGATTTGCGTCAAGTAGATCGTATCGCCGGAAACGGAATATTTGCCATCCCAAATAACCATTCCGCTGATAGACGGCCATGAACCGCCGTGTGCGTAACGAAAAGTTCCGTCTGCATTGAAAATATTTACTTCACCACTTTAATACGAATTGATAAGATTCCCATTAGGGAACTCATCATAACCCGAACCACTGTCCGACCAGAAGCCAATAATGTCCGGTCCGTCCTGGACTTCGTACTGACCACCTGTATTTAGTATCTCACCGGGTTCATTCTGTAGCAGGATAAGATATTCATATACCCTTTTTTCTATCAATACGGCATGTTCTCTGGTGCAATTATTTTTCGGACGAAATTGGCCACCTGAACCTTTTATAAATCCTTTTTATGACATAAACTTTACATAGGGAAGAAAATATTTTGCAACCTGGTCCTCGTCTGAATACTTTATTTCATCATAGTAGCTGGTATCTATTTCAGGTGCTATCACTTGCTCGGTGTAAGCCCATTTGCTGTAACCTGAAAAACTTTCGTCAGAGACAGCTGAAACTGGTGAGAGAATCAGCAGGAGGGATAGGAAAAAGGAAATTAGTTTGAATTTCATTTCATTTACCTCTCTCTAATTAAATATATGAATTCAAATTATAATTTATAGAATTCAATATTTGCTTAAAGTCTATGGAAAGCTTGTTAAAAAGCTTTGTTTTGATTTTTGTCTTTATTAGTTTTCCTCCTGTAAATTTGGCTTGTAGAGTTTGCTGTTCATGGAGCAGTTAATGGATTGTGTTTACATTTTCTGTCCTGTGTGTTTACTTACCCTGTCCTGTATTTTACTCATAGCATAAATACAATCACACCATGGGTGATTTCAGCATCATCCGCTGGAACAGGAAATATAACGGCCTTACTGAACCGGTCTAACTGCGGTGCGCTTTGCTGTGTAATTCCGGAAAATATGGAAAACGGGCTTTTTAAGTCATCTAAAAAAAAGGTTTTCCCGGCAAAGACTCTTGTGACAGCTGTCGCCAGTTGAGTATCGTCGATTTTATATTGACAGATTCGGACGGTTCCTTTTTCCAGGTTCTTGAACCGGGTTTTTGTTTCCGCTGTAAAAGCCTTGTTCACCATGGCCAGCGTATACTGCGGCGTGAATATGGCGATGGGATAAGGAAAAAAATCAATGATTTGGGAAAACAGTCCTTCATTTGCGACAAGCATCTGAAACTTTCTTATCATGTGCCCTTGAGTCTCTGTCTTTTCCTCCAACATTTTTTGTACCTCTGCCAGTTCCTCAAGCAGTTGTTCCTTAGTTTTATCACCCATAAGAATGCTCCTTTCCATCCTGACTGCCAATGTTTTTCTTAACTTTGCCAATGTTTTCATAACTACAATTCATATTCTATTAGCTGATTGATTGAAAGGATATGTTAGATATGATTAAAAATAGTAAGAAGAATGTCGTTTTGAAATAAAAAGAAACCAGGCTTTATATAAACCAGAGCCTGGCTTCCTCTTAACTTTATAAGTTCTATTTAGGTTCTATTATTTTAGTTTAATTATTTTAAGAACTATTCATTTTAGCTCTATTTATTTTTGGTCTATGATTTTACTTAGACATTTTCCGATACATGGACGGTGAAACGCCAACCTTTTCCCTAAATAACTTTGCGGAATGGCCGTTATACTCTATATTGCAGGCGGCAAACGCCCCGGCGATGGAAAGGTTGCTATCCAATAACTTCTCCTTCAATTTGCTGATCTTATAATTGATATAATACTCATGTGGCGTTACACCTGTATGTTTCTTAAACAGCTTGGTAAAATGAGCTTTACTGAGGCAGGCTGCCTTTGCCGTTGCGACGGCGTCATAAGGCTCCAGCCAATGGCTTTCAATGTATTCCTTCGCCTTGGCGATTTCATCCTTTCCCCGGTAAACTCTCCTGTTAATTAAAAATGCTACTACATATATTACCCTTTTTTTGTCGTCCAAGAGAGGGAAAACCGTAATGTCCTGATATACAGCTTCAACATCAAAATCCCGTATGCCATAGCGCTTTGCAATATCTTCCAAAGGCACTCTGACATCGTGAAAAAAGACAGTCTCACCCTGGAAGGCCCGCTTTAACGTGGGAATCTGGCCTGAGGCAATAATGTAAGGATCCTTGAATATATTGTATTTCCCTACAACCATGTCCGGACTGATAGCATGATATTCAGCCAGTATAGCCTTATTAACCATCACCGATGTTCCGTCCGGAGCAAAAATTTCAATCGGATAGGGGAAACAATCAACTACTTTGGCAAGCAGTTCTTCTTTTGAAAAGAGCGATTGAAAAGATTTTTCCAAGCACTTTTGTGCATCTTCAATCTGGTTTTTAATGGATTGTCCCCCCTTTTCCCCGAGATTATTTCAGTGCATTATTTTTATTTCTGTGCCTGGCCGGATGTTGAGGTGTATTCTCTGGAAAAAACATAAACTGTCTTCAACGCACCTTTAATCTCCCTCCGGCACAAAGAAAGGCTATTGAATTTACAATACTGTTTATTTTATTAGTTTTCAGATTTTAAAACATGCAAGTTTTTTGCGATGTAGTCATATCCAGAGATTATAGTAAAAATAACAGCTATAAACATTGCAAATTTATCAAAACTGAAACTTGTAATCAATGATAATGGAAAGTTTTTAAGCAACGCTGCAGATATTGCTATAACCTGTGACACCTGCTTTATCTTTCCCAACTTGCTTGCAGCTATTACAATACCCTCTCCTGCTGCAACAAGTCTTAAACCTGTGACAAGAAGTTCTCTTCCTATTATAATCATTGCTGCCCAGCCCCAGACATCTCCTAATTGTATAAGAGCTATCAGTGCAGCAGTTGAAAGCAGTTTGTCAGCAATGGGATCCAGGAATTTTCCAAGCTTGGTGACAAGATTTCGTTTCCTTGCAATATGTCCATCTATCCCATCAGTACAAGAAGCAATAATAAATATTACAGCCGCAATATATCTGCCATAGTTAATTATAAAATTATTATATGCAGCCATTTGTTCGCTCATAAAGCCAAAAATGCTGCTCTGAAGCATCCATTCAGGCAATGGTATTATAAATAGCATAAATATAGGTACTATAAAAATTCTAGTAAATGAAATCTTATTAGGTAGATTCATATTTGACCTCTCCTATTAAATCATATTCATCTTCAGAAAGTATTTTTATTTCACAAAATTCCCCTATTTCCAGAGGTTCCCTGCTGGTGAAATAAACTACTCCGTCAATATCCGGAGCTTCAGCGTAAGTTCTCCCGTAATAGAAAATACCGTCGTCTGCAACTCCTTGAACAATTGCATCATAAACATGACCAACTCTACGGATGTTTTTTTCACGGGCTATATTATACTGGATTTCCATAATTTTATTATATCTTTCCTTTTTTAAATTGTCATCTACTTGTTTATCCATACTGAAAGCAGGTGTACCTTCTTCCCTTGAATACATAAATACTCCCAGTCTGTCAAATTCCGCCTCTTTAACAAAACTGCAAAGTGATTCAAAGTCATTCTCGTCTTCCCCCGGAAACCCTACAATAAATGTAGTTCTTATAATTATTTCGGGAATTTCACTTTTAAGCCTTACTATTAAATTCTTTATTTCCTGGGAATTGCCCCTTCTTCCCATAGATTTTAAAACCTTATCACTTATATGCTGTATGGGTATGTCAATATATTTGCATACTTTACTGTTATTTTTTATTTCCTGAATCAGCCTGTCATCAATTTCTTCAGGATAACAGTAAAGCAACCTTATCCATCTAAGCCCGTCAATCTTGCTTAATTCCTGTATTAAATCAACCAGTTTTTTTGATCCGTATAAATCAACACCATAACGGGTAGTATCCTGTGCAACAAGCACTAATTCCTTTATACCGCTATTAACAAGTTTACTTGCCTCAGACACAATATTTTCAATCTTTCTGCTTCTGTAGCGCCCCCTTAGTGAAGGAATAACACAGTACGTGCAAAAGTTGTCGCAACCTTCTGCAATTTTCAGATACGTAAACCCATTTTTGTTTGACAGGTATCTATTGTTTTCAAGATAATCAACTCCACATAAATCGCCGCATATTACAGTTTTTTCTTCAGGAAGTGAATTTTCTATTACCTCAATTATTTTATCGTAACTTCCTGTTCCAATAACTGCATCAACTTCAGGAATCTCTGAAGTTATCTGATCTCTGTACCGCTCAGCCAGACACCCTGTAACTAAAAGCAACTTGCATTTGTTTTTCTTGCACTCAGCCATCTCAAGTATTGTATTGACAGACTCCTGCTGAGCAGATTCAATGAAACCACATGTGTTGACAATTAATATTTCAGCATCGTCTTTATCTGATGTAAATTCAAAACCTTTTTCTTTTAGCATTCCAAGCATAATTTCACTATCTACAAGATTTTTAGGACATCCTAGTGAAACAACGCCTACTCTTTTTCCCAAGCTTTACCCTCCTTAAGTCGTTGTGCTAGCAGTACGGCAGTAAAAATCCCGAATTAAAGAACCGTTAAGCCCTAAATATTTCGGGGAACATTCCTTAAAGTAATGGAAATTCTTTCTGTCCGGAAAGCCATTTCTTCTTTACCTTAAATAATATACACCTTGAGGGCAACTTAAACAATATTAATTTCAATAATTACTTTTCATAATTATTTTTTATATTAACAAAGTCATGCCATGTATTCTTACAAAGAGTTATAAATAAAGCAGGATGTGCTTCATGCTTGTATATCATACTATGAAAGTAACAATTTGGAATAATGATCGTGTGATTTATCCGGAAAATTATTGCAATAAAAATGAAATTATAATATACTTAATGTAACAATTTTATTACCAGATATTAATAGTAAATCCTAAATCAAAGGGGTGTGTGAGATATGGAATACTTCCTTACCGAGGAACAGAAGATGATAAAAGAACTTGCTGCAAGAATAGCTGATGAAAAAATAGCTCCTTTAGCTATTCAATACGATGAAGAGGGAATTTTTCCTCATGACATAGTCAAGATACTGGCAGATTCAGACCTTACCGGTGTATATATTCCAGAGGAATATGGCGGCTTTGGCGGCGGAGTACTGGAAATGTCACTTGTAGTTGAAGAGTTGAGCAGAGCATGCGGAGGAATAGCTCTTGCATTTGCCGGCACAGGACTTGGTACTTTCCCTATAATTCTTTTTGGCAATGACGAGCAAAAGAAAAAGTATCTTCCTGATATAGCGGCAGGTAAGAAGTTAGCAGCTTTTGCCTTGACAGAAGCAAATGCAGGAAGTGATGCTGCCGGCATACAGACAACGGCTGTTCTTGACGGTAACGAGTACATATTAAACGGAACAAAACAATGGATTACGAATGGCGGAGAGGCTGACGTGTACACTGTAATTGCCTGCACAAACAGGGAAAAAGGAGCACGTGGATTCTCTGCTTTTATTGTTGAAAAAGGAACGCCCGGTTTTTCCTTTGGCAAAAAAGAAAACAAAATGGGTATCAGAGCTTCCTGTACAAGAGAATTGATTTTTGAAAACTGCAGAATACCCAAAGAGAACCTCCTCTACCGTGAAGGCATGGGTTTTATTGTGGCAATGAAAACTCTTGACAGAACCAGACCCGGAGTTGCTGCACAGGCTCTTGGTATAGCTCAGGGTGCCTTTGATGAGGCTTTAAAATATTCAAGAGAAAGGCATCAGTTTGGCCAGGCAATTTCATCTTTCCAGGCTATTCAGCACATGCTGGCAGACATGGCAATTCAAATTGAAGCTGCACGGGCACTTGTTTATCAGACATGCAGGCATATTGACAGTGGAGCTAAGAACATATCAAAGGAATCTGCAATGGCAAAAGTATTTGCTTCTGACGTTGCAATGAAGGTAACTACAGATGCAGTCCAAATACTGGGTGGCTATGGCTATATGAAAGAATACCCTGTTGAAAAGAGAATGAGAGATGCAAAAATAACTCAGATATATGAAGGAACCAACCAGATTCAGAGAAATGTAATTGCACTTGAGCTTATTAAGGAAATGTCTGGTAAGAAATAGAAAAATATATACACCTTACCGTAAGTTTTGCTCTAAGCATCACTAAAAATTAACAGTAGGGGGATTGAATACTTTTGAATGTCATTGTATGCGTGAAACAGGTTCCTGGAACCAATGAGGTCAAGATAAACAAAGAAACCAATACTATAATAAGAGAAGGTGTTGAAGCTATTCTTAATCCCTTTGACGCCTATGCGGTGGAAGAAGGCTTAAGAATTAAGGATAAAACCGGCGGAAAAGTCACTGTAATTAGTATGGGCATTCCTTCCGTAGTTGATATGCTGAAAGAAACTATTGCCCTGGGAGCAGATGAAGCTGTACTTCTAAGTGACAGAGCTTTTGCAGGTGCAGACACTCTTGCCACCTCCTATGCCCTTTCAATGGGTATAAGAAAAATAGGCAACTATGATCTGGTTATTTGCGGAAAACAGGCTTCAGACGGTGATACGGCACAGGTCGGACCAAGTCTGGCTGAAAAACTGAATATTCCCCATGCAACCAATATAAGAAAAATTGAAGAGTTAAAGGAAGGTTATATAAGATGTCAGCGGCTCACTGATGATGGTTACGAAATAATTGAAATGTCACTTCCTGCTGTCATTACGGTTGTTAAGGAGATAAACGAACCAAGGCTTCCTTCACTAAAAGGCATGATGAAAGCTAAGAAAGCAACTATACCTGTATGGACTGCTGCTGATATAAATGCTGATACTGAACGCTGCGGTTTGAAAGGTTCTCCAACACAGGTAATAAAAACCTTTGTACCTGTGCATGAAATAAAAAGTGAGCTAATCGAGGGTAAACCTTCCGAGCAGGCTTCAAAGCTTGCAGAGAAGCTGCTTTCAATGCGATTTATAAAGTGTGTGTAGGGGGTAAAAATATGGTAAACATTAGAATAATTGCAGAAAAGTGTATTGGTTGCAAAATTTGTATAAGAAATTGCCCTTTCGATGCTATAAAAGTGGAAAATAAAAAAGCTTTTATTCTCGAAAACTGTACTCTCTGTGGTTCATGTGTTTCATCCTGTAAGTTTGAAGCTATTGAATTTGAAAGGGATGAAAATAAAGGCACTGTTGATTTATCGTCATATAAAGGTGTATGGGTATTTGCAGAACAGAAAAACGGGGTTCCTGCTCAAGTGTCTTATGAACTGTTAGGCGCAGGCAGAAAGCTCGCTGATCAGCTTAATGTATCTTTGTCAGCTGTTATCGTAGGAAGTAATCTCGATGATGCTATAAAAGAGCTAATAGCTTATGGAGCAGACAATGTTTATGTAGTTGACAATCAGGCACTTAAGGACTACAACGATGAACTGTACTCTGATGTACTCACCCAGCTAATTCAGCAATATAAGCCGGAAATTGTGCTCATGGGTGCAACAACATATGGCCGCTCCCTCGCACCAAGAGTATCTTCAAGATTGAATACCGGGCTAACAGCTGATTGTACCGGTTTGGAAATAGATACTGAAAAGAGGCTCCTCTTACAGACAAGACCTGCTTTTGGCGGAAATCTCATGGCTACAATTACGTGTCCGAACCATCGTCCCCAGATGTCAACTGTACGTCCTAAAGTTATGAAACCACTTGACAAAGATGTTTCGAGAACAGGGCAAATAATAAGGCCGGAAATTAAACTACCTGATGAAATACACACAAAAGTCATCGAAACTGTTTCTACAGCATGTGAAATGGTTAATCTCACAGAAGCAGATATTATTGTATCTGCCGGCAGAGGCATAGGTGATCCAAAAAACATAAAACTGGTTGAAGAGCTTGCTCAAGTTCTCGGAGGTGCAGTAGGTGCTTCCCGTGCGGTAGTTGATGCAGGATGGATCGAATACAGCCATCAGGTTGGTCAAACCGGTAAAACAGTTTGCCCTAAAGTCTATATTGCTTGCGGGATATCCGGAGCTGTCCAGCATCTTGCTGGTATGTCATCTTCCGATACTATTATTGCAATAAACAATAACCCTGACGCACCAATATTCAAAATAGCAACCATAGGAATTGTTGGCGATGTTCTGGAAATACTTCCCCTTCTTATAAATGAATTTAAAGCACGGTTGGGAAAATAAATCCAGGAAGACAAATTTCAATTTGATACTTAAAACATAACTAATTTAAATGTAAAATTTAAATAAATAAACCATAATAAATAAGCAAATCACAATAGTTAAGTAAACTACTATAATTAACTAAGTAAACTACAATAATTAAGCATTTAAGGCAAAAAGAATAACAGCATATTTTGGAAATGCTCCTCTTATAATAGACAGTTAAAATAATAAAACTGTTTACCGTAAGGAGGAGCATATCATTTTTATAATAAGCCGTTTTTTAACTCAGCATATTTTTAGCTCAGCATCAGAAATATGCAGTTTGTTTGCTAAAAGCATGTAGTTTATATGATATCCTAACAGTTTAAATATAATAGCTTATTTATAATAGTTTATTAAAACGTACAAATACTAATTATACTAATAAAATACTAACGACATATGCTCAATTGACAGATGCTCAATTTCAATAATTCGTATCGTTTATCCTGTTTATGACTGTATCAATTACCTCATAGCCAAAGCCCCTGTGTTGTAAGAATGAATATATTCTCTTCTGAATTTTTTGATCTCTGGTATCATATTTCCCGAATTTTTTTCTCACAATACTTTCTGCCAGAACAGTTTCATCTGGCCTCCAATCTTTCATAACTTCATCTATATCAGCTTCTGAAATTCCTTTAGCCATAAGCTCAAATTTTATTAACTTTTTTGACTTTGGCTTAAGTTTAGCCCGATCGTAAATATACTTCTGAGCATAGAGCCTGTCATTAATATAGCCCATGGATTTGAGCTCATCTGTTACCTTTTGGGTAACATTTTTATCAAAACCCTTTTCCATTAGTTTTTTGGCAACTTCCATCTCACTTCTCAATCTGAGAGCAAGAAATTTAACTGCCTCTGACTTTGCCCTGCGGAAATTCACTTCTTCTTTTATGTGATTTATTTCCTCATTTGTTATGTCCCTTTTTTCATACAAGTTAAGAGTGATAAAATCCTCTTCTGATATTGAAAAGGAATATTCTCCATCAACATATACAGAAAACATATCTTTACGTTTCTTATTTCTTTCAACAGAAGTAATCCGCATTATTCCACCTTTACCTGAAAGATTTTTTATCACTTAAAGCTACACATTCTATTCATCGTCTTCAACTACATGTGCGTCAATACTGTTTACAAAAGCCTGGCCAAAATTTTCACGTATTTTATTTTCTATTTCCTTCATTACGTCTGGGTTCTCTTTCAGATACTGTTTTACATTTTCTCTTCCCTGTCCCAATCTCTGGTCTTTATATGAAAACCATGAACCACTCTTATTAATTATATCAAGTGATACTGCAACATCAAGTATGCTTCCTTCTTTTGATATGCCTTCTCCATATATTATATCAAATTCAGCTTCCTTAAAAGGAGGAGCAACCTTATTCTTAACTACCTTAACCCTTGTCCTGTTGCCTATAATTTCGTTGCCCTGCTTGAGGGTATCTATTCTTCTAACGTCGAGCCTTACTGAAGAATAAAACTTTAATGCCCTTCCACCGGGCGTAGTCTCGGGATTGCCAAACAATACCCCTACTTTTTCTCTCAATTGGTTTATAAATATAGCTGTTGTATTTGATTTGCTTATCACACCTGCAAGCTTTCTCAAAGCCTGTGACATTAGCCTTGCCTGCAAACCTACATGGCTATCTCCCATTTCCCCGTCTATTTCAGCTTTTGGTACAAGTGCTGCAACGGAGTCCACAACTATTACATCTATTGCTCCACTTCTAACAAGTGCTTCAGCAATTTCCAGAGCTTGTTCACCTGTATCAGGCTGGGAAACAATCAGATTTTCTATATCAATACCAATCTTTTTAGCATATACAGGGTCCAGGGCGTGTTCGGCATCTATAAACGCTGCTTCTCCCCCGTTCTTTTGCGCTTCTGCAATTATATGCAATGCAACTGTTGTTTTACCGGAAGATTCAGGACCAAATATCTCTACTATTCTTCCACGTGGTACCCCGCCTACACCAAGAGCTATATCAAGTCCTATGGCGCCGGTAGATATTACATCGACGTTCAGATGGCTGTTCTCGCCCAGCTTCATAACGGCACCTTTTCCAAACTGCTTTTCTATTTGTCCCAATGCCATCTCAAGTGCTTTCTTCTTCTCAATCATATATACGGAATCCTCCTTTGAGCATTCATAATCGAACGTTTGTTCTATAGTAATTATATCTTATAACAATAGAACAGTCAATAGTTAATTGCAAATTTTTTACAATTTATTCCGTATTAATGTCTTTCTTTCGTATTAATGTCAATCTTCATGTTCTTTTTCCATTTTATCACAAATACGTTATGAATGATTGTCATTTTCTTTCCATTCGAGTATCTTTCTCCGTATCATATCAAATGCGTGAAGACACGTGATACGCCGTATTTTACCGCGATCACCCGTTAACCTCAGTTCTTTTACACTAATATCATATTTATCTGCCAGAGCAATATATACAAGTCCTACAGGTTTTTCTGCAGTTCCTCCTCCAGGGCCTGCTATGCCTGTTACAGCCAAGCCTAAATCAGTACCGGAAACATTTCTGATGCCCTCAGCCATTTCTCTGGCAGTTTCCCTGCTAACAGCTCCGTATTTTTCCAATGTCTGTCTCTTCACTCCCAGGTTTTCAATCTTGGCTTCATTGCTGTAAGAAACAATTCCCCTGTTAAAGACTTTTGAAATGCCTGGTATATCCGTTAACCTGCTGGAAATCAGCCCTCCTGTGCACGATTCCGCAGTAGCTATCGTCACATTATTTTGCAGCAGGAGCTCAGCAGCCACTTCCTCAAGGTTTTTATTTTCAGTGCTGTATATATAATCACCAAGTCTTCGTTTGATTTCATCTTCAACAGGCTTTATTATTTCCTCACCGTCGCATGTATTATTTTCATTTTTATATCTGGCTGTGAGTCTCAGTGTCACTTCTCCCTCTTTGGCGTAAGGCGCTATTGTCGGATTTGACTGCTTTTCCACCAAATCCATTATCAAGTCTTCCATTGCAGATTCGCCGATTCCAAAGATTCTCAAGAACTTGGAAGTAAGCTTGTATTGAGACTTGCTTGCGAAGTATGGAATAACAGTTTCCTCAAACATCGGTTTCATTTCTGATGGCGGGCCGGGCAGCATTATAACAACTTTTTCATCTTTTTCAATGATGCATCCTGGAGCAGTGCCGTTGCTATTTTTAACAACAATGCAGTTTTCAGGCAGATAGGCCTGTTTTATGTTGTTATCAGTCATTTTCCTGTTCATTTTTTTAAAATAGGCCTTCATTGTATCAAGGATATCCTCGTGGAGAACCAGTTTCAACCCTAACACATCAGCAACAGTTTCCTTTGTCAGATCATCCTTTGTTGGTCCGAGTCCACCGGTCATTATAACCACATCTGAACGTTCAAGAGCTATATTAAGACATTTGCGGAGCCTTTCCGGATTATCTCCTACTACACTATGATAATAAACATTTACTCCGACTGAAGGAAGTCTGCTGGAAATGTACTGCGCATTTGTATTTGTAATCTGTCCCATAAGTAGCTCAGTTCCGACTGCGAGTATTTCAGCATCCATAAATTCATCTCCCTATTAAAATAATATGATTTTATTATAGCAGTTTTTTTATATTAGAAACAATTTGATTATATTACTTTTATTATACATTTGCCTAAAAAATGATTGCAAAAATCTAAATTGTTTAAGCTGGTAAAATAAAGGTATATATTTATTAAAAAGGAAAGTTATTATATGGGAAAAATAAAATATTAATCTTCAGTCAACAATAATTATAAGACTGGAGATTTACAGGGGGAATTTACTAATGCCACTGAATGATGTTAAAAAAGTTGCAATAATCGGAGCCGGTTTTGTTGGAGCAACCAGCGCATACACGCTTATGTTGAGCGGATTGGTTACAGAACTGGTATTGATAGATGTTAATAAGAAAAAAGCTGAAGGCGAAGCAATGGATCTTAACCACGGAATGCCGTTTGTAAGTCCTGTCAGAATATATACAGGCGATTACAGCGACTGTGCCGGTGCCGACATAGTTATTATTTCTGCTGGTGCCAACCAAAAACCAGGTGAGACAAGAATAGACCTTGTCCATAAAAATACGGCGATTTTTAAAGAAATAGTGAGTAATGTAGTCAAGTATAACAATAATTGTATCCTGCTTATACTGACAAACCCGGTTGACATACTTACTTATGTTACCTATAAAATATCCGGATTTCCCAAAAACAAGGTCATTGGCTCCGGAACAGTTCTGGACACGGCACGTTTCCGCTATCTTTTGGGTGATCATGTCGGAGTAGACTCAAGAAACGTCCATGCATACATTCTTGGAGAACATGGTGACACGGAAGTTGCAACATGGAGCCTTACAAACATAGCCGGAATTCCTATGGAAAAGTATTGTACTGATTGCCACTGCTGTGAGCAGCATATAACACGCGACAATATTTTTAATGAAGTAAAAAATGCAGCCTATAAGATAATTGAAAGCAAAGGTGCCACATATTATGCTGTTGCACTGGCTGTAAAAAGAATTGTCGAAGCCATAGTAAGGGATGAGAATTCCATTTTGACTGTTTCAAGCCTGCTCGAAGGTCAGTATGGTCTTTCAGATGTCTGCCTGAGTGTACCTACTGTTGTAAATAAGAATGGTATAGGAAAAATTGTCGATGTTCCATTAAGTGAAGAAGAAAGAGAGTTGTTGGTTAAGTCTGGGAATTCGTTGAAAAAAATAATTAGTGAACTGAATATTTAACTATTTTACCAATAAAACTTTCAATACCGTAATATTTACTTATGATACCTTTTTTATCGATATCTTTTTATTGATACTTTTATTTAAAAGTTGCCGGTAAAGCGCAAACCTCATAAAAGATTGCTGCTTTACCTTTTTTTATATATCTTTATTTATATTTCTTTCGTATTAAACTTATTTTAATATTTATTAAACCTATTTAAAAATGTTTTAGTTTATAATACTATATATATAAGTAATAAACATCCATAAGAAGCAAAACATACATAAGAAACAAATTAATGTCGATTATAGTCTAACAAGAAATAGATATATAAAAAACAGAAATATAAATTTTAATGCAAAAATGATAAATAACTTATGAAAAAACTCAAAGGTGAATTATATGATAAACGTTGGTATTGCTAAAAACAGAAGTATCGCCGACAAGATTATTGGCAATATTGAAAAGGTTATAGTCGGTAAAAGAAACATAGTCGAACTAACACTCATTTCGTTGATTTGTGGTGGGCACATATTGATTGAAGATGTTCCGGGGGTGGGCAAAACAAGTCTGGCATACTCCCTTGCCAAGTCAATAAACTGTTCTTTTAACAGGATACAATTCACCCCGGATGTTATGCCATCAGACATTACTGGTTTTTCAATGTATAACCAAAAAACAGGCGAATTCGAGTTCAGACCTGGTTCAATAATGAGCCATATTGTTCTTGCAGACGAAATTAACAGGGCGACACCCAAGACTCAGTCCAGCCTTCTTGAAGTAATGGAAAAAGGCCAGGTTACAGTGGATGGTGTTACTTATAAAGTTCCGGCACCATTTATGGTACTTGCTACTCAAAACCCTGTGGAATATCATGGTACCTATCCCCTTCCGGAGGCACAGCTGGACAGGTTTTTTATGAAGATATCCATCGGATACCCTTCTCCGGCAGATGAAACGGAAATACTAACCAGGTTTCAGGTTGATGACCCGCTGGATAAACTAATGCCGGTAGTTGAAACAGAGGATATCATCCGTTTGCAATCAGAAGTTAAAAATGTATACATTGATAAGTCGCTTAGCAGGTACATAGTTGATATAATAAATGAAACAAGGACACATACGGATATTGCCATCGGATCAAGTCCGCGCGGTTCGCTTTTCCTGCTGCGGGCAGCACAGGCATGGGCTTTATACAATAAAAGAAGCTTTGTGATTCCCGATGACATTAAGAAAATGGCCGTCCCTGTTATCTCCCATAGAATTATACTAAAACAGGAGTCGAAATTGAGGGGCCACAACAGTGAAAATATAATAACAGAAATAATTAACAAAATAAAAGTACCTGTGGTGGACCGTCATGAGGCTTAATAGGATTATATACTTTGTTCTCCTGTTCATGTCCTTTGTTTTTGTATATTTTTATGGGGGAAGAGTACCTTATATGTTTTTTTACCTGGTAACCGCACTTCCCATAGTCTCACTGCTCTACACTGTTATTTTATGTTTTAGTTTTACCAGCAGGGGGAAAATAGAAAATAACCGTGTCTTCAAAGGGACAAAGACAAATTATATTTTTAAAATATGCAATAAAAGCCCTTTTTTATATCCGTATATACATATTGAATTCCTGGAATCTGCAAAGTTGCTGTCGGAAGATTTAAGGTCCAGGATTTTCTCCCTTCTGCCTTTCGGCAGAAAGACGTTGTGTTTTGAACTGGACTGCAAATACAGAGGAGTTTTTGATATTGGTATAAAGTCAATAGAATTCAGGGATTTTCTTGGCATTTTCAGTTTTAAGCGTAAACCTAAAAGACATAATAATATAATAGTATATCCAAATGTAATCATCCTTGAATCCTTTTCCCCTGTACTTGTTCTTTTATCCGAGTCCAACCTGCCGTCTGGGAGCTCAGATATGGAAGATACTGATGTAATCTCTGAAATAAGGCCTTATTCATATGGGGACAATCCAAAAAGAATTCATTGGAAACTGACTTCCAAGCTTTCAAACCTGATGGTTAAGAAATACCAGAATAATTACAACAATAGCATAAATATCTATATAGATATACGGAAAAACAGTTTCAAATACGCGGAAAATATTGCAATAGAGGATAAAATTGTGGAAGCTGCGTTAAGCATCATACACTACTGTTTGTCCAACAAAATGTGTACAAACATTATTTACTGTGACAACGATTATGCTAAAATTGAAGCTAATAATCCATTCATGTTTCAGGAAATATATGATGTTGTCTCAAAACTGTCTTTTTCGGGCAATACAGATATAAATCAAGTAATTGAAAGAGACCTTCAAATCAATCCCCTTCCCGAGGCAGTTATTATTGTTACCTGCAATTCTGATTTTAATCCGAGCAGCTTTGTTTTAACGCGGTATTTGCCGAAGAGAAATATAAGTTTAGTATATATTTCTCCGGATAAGTTCACGACAGGTATTGCTCATAAAGAAAAAAGCATGCCTGCTTCATTGTCTGATTCCGGAATAAACATATATAGCATAGGAATTGATGATGATATCAAAAAAATACTGGAGAAACTATGATGTCTCAAAAGTGCTGGAGAGGTGGTGACTGGGTAATGATAAGCAAAAAATACACTGGTATGCAGAGTAATAGTATTAAAAATAAAGTATTAAAAATACTCGAACACTTAGGTGATTGTGTTCTTGCTGCTCTGTTCTGTTTAAGCATGGTTTACGCAATGACCACTTCCCTGCTGTTTGAGTATTCACCTCTTCTTTTGTACGGTGTAATATTTGCTTTATTAATCATATTTTCTTTAATGTTTTTTAGCAAAACGGCAAGGATAATTTCCTTGGCATCCATATTTATATTTGCTTTATCCGTTGCCATATACTTATACAGAATAAATGGCCTGGAAGAATTCATTGAATCATCAGGAGTTTTCCTGGAATGGATCAGAAATTATACTTCCGTAGGAGCGCCGCTTATATCATCATACGCAATGATACTTACATTTTTGATATGTATCGCCGTCAGCCTTCCTGCATACTTTTTCATTATTTCCAAGTTCAATTTTTTCGTTGTGCTTTTGGGAGGAGTATATCTTTTTGTTATACAATGGATTGCAGACATTTTTGTGAGTTACCAGTCTTTTTACATGTTCTTATTTGTAATAATTATATACTACTTCCGGTACATATATCTGAAGAGCTCTTCAGGAGAAACGGCTGACCGTACATCAGTATTGCTTTTTTCCATTTTCCTGTTACCTCTGTGCGGACTGATACTATATATTGTCATGTCCTTGCCTGTAAGTGAAAAACCCATTGAATGGCCATGGCTGGATGACAAAGTATTGGCAGCTATTAATTCTGTGAAAAACAGATTCAGCTACCAGACTTTTGACAGGTTCTCCATTGATTATGTGGGATTTGATGATGGAGATAACAAGCTTGGCGGAAGTGTTAACAGCGACGGTACTCCCGTGCTGAAGGTTAAGACCCCCAAAAGGATTTATCTAAAAGGTTCAGAAAAGGATATCTATGACGGTTCATCCTGGAAATCCAGCAGTGAAGAAAATAAACTCCTGTTACCTTATGCTTATGAGTCAGTAGATACTTCTTCCCCATACCTGGACACCCTTGAAATGGAAATAGGACTGTTTCTTTTTACCGGTGACCCATATGTTCTTGACATGCACACTGAAGAAATTAACATTGACATCCAGTTTCTTAATTTGAAAACTCCATGTATTTTTGCACCTGTCAAAATTATAGGCATTGAATGCAATGACAGTAGCCCTGTAAGCATCTTCCATAACGGAAATGGTATTCTATATACTGGCGATTATATGAGCAAAGGCTTTGAATATACAATTAAAATGCGGTCCGTTGACCTTAATGATGATGCGGTAAAAGCACTTCTTGAAAAAAGCCATAGGGGCTTAATAGAAAAGGAAGCCAGGAAATTACGACAGCGCTATAAGTATTCACCCTATTCATCTTATACACGGAAAATTGAAATTGATAATTATGCTTTTAGGAGGAACGGAAAAACATTCCTTCTAAATGATGAAATTATTTCAGCACTGCAGGAAAACTCTGACAGAATATACTCGAGATATCTTCAAATCCCAGATACCCTTCCAGACAGAGTCAAACAGCTCGCTTATTCATTAACTATTAATGCAGAAAATGGTTATGAAGCAGTAAGATCCATTGAGAACTATCTTTCTTCAACAAATTTCCGCTATACTCTTACACCCGAACCTATGACTGAGGACAGGGATTTCGTAGATTGGTTTCTGTTTGAATCAAGAGAAGGGTACTGTACTTACTATGCAACAGCTATGGCAATCCTTACACGCTGTATAGGCATTCCTGCGAGATACGTAGAAGGATATACACTGCCATCGGAACAAAATAGCGATGGAACATACACAGTTACAAATGAACAAGCCCATGCATGGGTTGAGGTTTATTTTGAGGGCTTTGGCTGGCTGCCATTTGAACCTACTCCCGGATATAACACATACAGTTCCGGACCGGTATCATCTGATAGGACAAACCTTAATAATCAGCATAACGACCCGACAGTAACATTGCCAAGTAATAATGATTCCAACAGTACGGACAGCTTTTCTGAGAATCAGCCTGCGGTTACGAATATTCCTGCTGAGAATCATATAAAGCTCAACATTCTGACTCTTTCACTATTTGTATTAGCTTTTCTTCTGTTTGTGCTGTCTGGCATAATTTTCATCAATTTTCTAAGAAGAAGAACAAGGTTGAGAAATATTTACAACGCTTTACCGAGGCAAAGCGTCCTTTTGATGTATGGCCATATACTGGACCTTCTTTCTTTACAAGGGTTTGTACTGCAACCGGGTGAGACACCTCTTGAGTATTCAGACAGAATTGAAGGATGTCTGTTTCCAAAATCCTCATTAAAAAGGATAACAGATATTTTCCTTGAAGCCAGATATGGAAAATCAGATATGCATGAAAGTGTAAAATTTGAAGTCTTTAGTTTTTATAAATTCTTCTTAAATGATATAAAAAGAAAATTTGGCAATAAAAAGTACTGGATATATAAAAATATCCTTGGAAAGCTATAGCATTAGAGAGAACTATAGCATCAGAATGATGTATAAAAGATATAACGCAAATAATGCATAAAAACTAAAGCATTAAAACGATGCGGCCGACATTCTAAAACAGAATGCTGTTCTAAAATGCCGGCTTTACATTAAATGCACAGAACTACAAATTATATACCTCTTCTGACGAAAGCACCTTTATATTCATATTCTTAAGCAGCTCTATAGCTTTTTCCGGTTCTTCTACCCTCAATATGACAAGAGCGTCTGAAGAGGATTTTCCTACAAAGGCATACATGTATTCAATACCAACTGAGCCATTCTTCAGTACTTCAAGAGCAGATGCCAATCCACCGGGTTCATCAGGGACTGCTATTGCAATAACACTTGTGCAACTAACAGTAAACCCATTTTCAACAAGCACTTTTTCTGCCTGTTCCGGTTTGTTGACTATGAGTCTCAATACGCCAAAGTCAGTAGTATCTGCAATTGACAGCGCACTTATGTCAATATCATGGGAGCCGAGTATTTTGGTTACTTCTGCAAGCCTTCCTGATTTGTTTTCAAGAAATACCGATATTTGCTTTACCAACATAACACTTGCTCCTTTCTTATATTTTTCTCCTGTCTATGACTCTTTTAGCTTTTCCTTCACTTCTTTCAATGGATTTGGGTTCTACAAGTTTTACTTCTGCACTTATTCCCAGAGTAGATTCTATTTCCTTTCTTATCTTTCTCTCTATGTCTTCCAGTTTTCTGATCTGGTCGGAAAACATTTTTTGATTTATTTCAACCCATATTTCAAGGACATCAAGTCTTCCAATCCTGTCTACTATTATCTGGTAGTGAGGTGCTACATCACCAAACTCAAGCAATACACTTTCAATCTGGGACGGGAATACGTTGACTCCTCTGATAATTAGCATATCGTCCGTTCTACCGGTGACTTTATTCATTCTTACAAGAGTTCTTCCGCAATCACACTTTTCATAAGTAATGGAAGAAATATCCCTTGTTCTGTATCTAATAAGAGGAAGCCCATCTTTTGTAATCGTAGTGAAAACAAGCTCTCCGGTTGAACCAGGAGGCAGTACTTCTTCTGTTTGAGGATCTATTATTTCAGGTATGAAATGGTCCTCCTGTACATGGAGACCGCATTTACATTTACATTCAGTCGCTACACCGGGTCCCATGACCTCGCTTAATCCATATATATCTATTGCCAATATTCCAAGCCTCTCCTCTATCTCTTTGCGCATATTCTCAGACCACGGCTCAGCACCAAAAACACCGGCTTCCAATTTCAGATCGCTTTTTGTCAGACCCTGAG
>ENA-UPSB01001364-UPSB01001364.1-bioreactor-metagenome-genome-assembly--contig:-NODE-1364-length-29171-cov-971.957858_pt1 | contig 29171 bp, 28 predicted proteins | sample MGYA00238182_ERZ773286 | MGnify/ENA primary metagenome ERZ773286 (study PRJEB29026, sample SAMN07631240) | bioreactor metagenome | isolation source: Switchgrass digestor | place: USA: Dartmouth...
ATGTTGTTGTTGATAATCATAAGATCATCCTCCTTGATTCTTATTACGGGAATCCGTTCCCGTTCCGCCGGACGGACCGGCTCCTTCAGGGGCTTTCCCTCATCCGTCGGCGCGCGTTTACGACTTCAGAAGAGAAAATCCTCTAATATAATATCGGCTATATCAGAGGATTAGTTTAGTCTTTTTTATAATTTTTAAGTCTGCGATATTACGTCCGTAACAATAACAGAGCTTTACACACTTGTGGAGCTGACAAAGCCTCATTTCTATGGCTTCTATCCGTTATTTGGGATCCTGGCTCCCGTCCTCTTTTTTGAGCCCGGCCAGCCGACTGTTTTTCAAAACCTCCTTCAAATCGACCTTCACATTGGCAGATGCCGCCTTCCTGTTCTCCTCGGAAATTTGCACAAACACTTCTTTCCTGTGTATCGATACTTCCCTGGGAGCATCGATGCCGATGCGCACCTGGTCGCCCTGTATGTCAAGTACGGTTATTTCGATATTTTCATTTATGATTATGGACTGGTCCTTTTTCCTCGTCAGCACCAGCATCAGCCTTGTCCTCCTGTCTTTGGAGTTCATCCAGTATATAGTGTCGCACACCGTATTTGTCTGTGTCAAGGATGAGCTGTCTGCCCTTGCGGTTGACACAGTTTATGATCACCGGTGCCTGCAGGTTAACGGTCATTTTGCTGATATCTTCCGGCACGACCACTATGCAGAATACCGAAACGTCAGTCGGCGACTTGATTTCAAGTTCATCGAGAACTTCGTTGTCCAGTTTGATCTCATAGTCTTTCCTTATCACAAACGGATCGACTATAACGAATGCAGGCTTGGGCTCGTCGACGCCCTGCATCCATTTGAAGGGGGATCCTTCCTCATCGCTGTCTATCAACACGAACCTTTTCACATTCTCAAAACCCGGTATGCCATGTTTGAAGTGTATGACAGCATCGTCCTCGATCTCGAGTTCTCCGAAAAACCTGGTCTTTAGTATCATTTTGATTCCTCCATAATATTTCGTCAGACAAATTTATCAAATTTGCTCGGTACATACCTCATACTGATCGAAGGGTACTGTGCCATGCTGATCCGCACCTTTGACGGCGTGTACCTGATGCTGATGTCCGGCGGCGTATACTCGGCCTTTGCCCCGTTGGCCGCTCCCGCCATGTCCCCTTCGACATTTATCCTTACGCCGCCGGTAACGGTTATTACAGGTCTTGCCTTTGGTATGCAGTCCAGCACGAATTCATGTTCCGGGTAAGCGTCCCGTTCAACTATATCAGGCATGGGATCTGCGGGATTCTCGATAGCAGCCATGCTGTCCCCGTCCGCGGAAACCTTGGACGCGTATGTCAGAGCCTGCTGCATCGCATATTGGCCTTCCTGCCTGGTCAGATCGACGGGACCCATCAGTCCCATTGATTTGAAACATTCGTACTGATCGATGACGACCCGCGGCAATTCCGTATGCACATCGATTTTAGCCCGCTCGGCGCGAAACTCCAGCTTTGCTTTCCGGGTCCGTATGTCCAGGCGGGACGGTGAGGTCTCTATATTAAGTTTTGCAGGTATCCTGCTTATCTCCAGTCCCATATGGCCACCATCCGTGGTTATCCCCTCATCCGTGAATCATTCATATCACTTAAGGAAATCTATCAGCGAAGGCATGATTATCCTTGCCCCTCCTGCAAGAGAAGCCCTGTACACGTTTTCTTCGTTTTTCAGGTTCATTATCGTCTCGGTCATATCCACGTTTTCATTTTCGCTCATCAGCTTCGTAAAATTGGTGATATCATTCTGCATCCTGTTTGCGGTAAGTTCAAGCCTGTTCACCCTGGCACCGACATCAGCCCTGACCCTGAGCACTGTGTCGAGGTTGTCCGAGAAATTCTTAGCCATACTGCTGATTTTATCATAATCAGCAGTATCGAATGCCTCTATCAGATCGTTCATGTCCTGTATGAATTTGCTGGTACTGCCCGCTGCGGCATCAGTTCCGGCATTGAACAGATCGCCGCCAAGGACGTTGACATTGATGCTGTCTGCAAGCCCGATCTGATAATATATCTGTTCTGTATTGCTGACATCCAGGGCAAATGTCCCATCGTCATTAAGCAGTTTCTGGTCTGTCTTGAAACCGGTAAAAATATAGCGTCCGGCATATGCCGAATTGCCAAGGTTGATAAGCTGAGTCCTGAGTTCTATAAGTTCGTTCTTGGTTGCCTGCAGATCCTGGGGATTTTCGATGGAGTCGGTACCGACGATAAGCTCCCTGACCCTCTGGAATATGTCTCCTATGTCGCTCAGCGCAGATTCGGTTATTTCAAGCCACGACCTGGCATCTTTCAGGTTCCTCTGGTACTGCTGTATCTCCGCCACATCAGTGCGGAGCTTCAGCGCCCTTGCAGCAACGACCGGATCATCGGAAGGCACCTGTATTTTCTTTCCTGTTGCAAGCTGCGCCTGGAGCTTTTCCATCCTTGTCAGGTTGTTCCCGATGTAGTTGATCATATTATTGATAAGCATGTTGTTGGTTATCCGCATTACATAAACCTCCTGAGCAAATCACAGAATGAATCATGCCATACCTTGCAGATCCTGCTGCCGAAATTCCTGTTTATACGAACAATCTGTTGATCAGGGTATCGTATACCTCATTCATCGTCTGTATCATCTTTGCCGCCGCATTGTACGCGTGCTGGAACTTCACCAGGTTGGCCATCTCTTCGTCCATCGAAACGCCTGAATTGGAAAGCCTCCTGTTTATAATCTGGTTGACGACGGCCTTCTGGTTCATACTGTAATTCCTGGCCTGCTGCGAATCGATGCCCAGTGTGGCCACAAGGGACTTCATGAAGTCTTCCGGAGCCCCTTCTGAAAACATGTCCGTATTTCTCCTGAAACCGAGCAGTTTATTCAGCACTTCGATATTACCGGCTTCGTACTGTGTGTCCGAGGCGGCGATCAGGTTGTAGTCATTTAGTATATCTTCACTGATACAGAAATTCTTTGCCGTGATTTTTTCATATGCGGCATATATTAAAGCCGGATCCGACTCGCCGTTCAGGAATTCGTCCGACGACAGCACTTTCCCGTTTTCGTCGGTCATGGTAAAGAAGCGAATGCCTGTCAAATCTGAGTTATAGCCGTATCCAGAGGAATGGCCTGTGCCGAATTCACCCGGATCGAATTCCCTGTCGCCGTCCAGGTCGATATATCCTTCATTGAACGCACGGGCAAAGACCCGTACGAATTCGTTCAGTTTCTTTATGTAGTAAGGCACTCCTTTGTAGTTTGGCGAAACAAGCCCGTTGTCAGGATTCACGCTGCCTTCGTTGCCGTCGCGGAGGTCCAGCAGGCCTCTCAATTCTCCGCCTTTTACGTTGAGCTTGTTGCCGTCGGCCCATTTTACTTCATATAGGTTGGGGATGTCCTCCTGGTTGACCATTTTATCATCAGGCCTTTGCTCCAGCGCCAGCTTGCTGACGCTGAAATGGTCCACCAGCGCCTTGCCGCTGACTGTGATGACAAAATGCTTGTCTTCTCTTCCGTCAGGCGTGTATCCTACGACAATTTCGTTGGCTTCGATGTTGATTATCTTCGAAAGCCTGTCCACCAGGACGGTGCGCTGGTCCCTCATGTCATTTGCCGTATTGCCGCTCAGTTCCGTTATATATATCTGCCTGTTCAGTTGCTGTATCTGTACAGCAAGCGAGTTGATCTCTTCCACCTTGGTCTGTATCCTGTAGTTTATGTCATATTGCAGTTCCTCGAGTTTCGTTGCCAGGTTGTTGAAGAATTTTGCCAGCGTAACGCCGTTCTGCCTCACAAGCGACCTGACGGCAGCGCTGCTCGGATCCTTCGACAGTTCCTGCAGTGAATCGAAGAAGCTGCTCATGATCACAGTGAACCCGCTGTCGGAAGGTTCGTTGAACAGGACCTCCAGGTTCTTGAGTATCTCATCTTTTACGCTCCATTCGCCGTATGACGGGTTCTCGCCCCAATACTTGAAATCCAGGTACTCGTCACGGATCCTTTCCACTCCTATAACTTCCGCTCCAGTCCCCAGCATGCCTGTCCCGTCGAGAAGGGCCATGGGCCTGGAAGCCACCTGGATTGCCTGCTGCCTCGAATAGCCCGGTGTGTTTATATTGTTCAGGTTATGATTTACGATATCCAGGTTCCGCTGGGCGGCGAAAAGCCCGCGGACCGCCACATTAAGTCCGAAAAATGATCCACTCATCTATTATCACCTGCCTGTCAGACCCATTCTGTTCACTACGGTCTCCATCATCGAATCTATTATGTTCAGCACTCTCGATGCTGCATCATATGCAAATTTGAATTTCAGCATGTTCGTCATTTCTTCATCCATCGAAACCCCCGCTATCGCTGTCCGCTGCATATCGATGGCCTGCACCAGGTTCTGCTGGCTTCCGGTGATGTTCACCGCTTCTGATGCTTTGTTTCCAACGGTGAGTATGATGTACTGGTAATAATCATCGATGCTGACAAGCCCCGTTTTGCTCGTTATCAGGGCTTTGTTCCTCAGGTTCGCGATTTCCAGCGCTATGGTGTTGTCCCCAGCCATGCCCGTTTTCGATGCCGCTATTACAGACAGGTCGGAAAGATTGGGGTTAAGCGTGATATTGCCCATCTGCAGCGGTTTAGCCGGGTTGATGGCCACAAAGATGTCTTCGCCGTATTCGGGCGGGTCCTTTATGTTCATGCCGCTTTTGTGCAGGTTGTTGATTTCATTCAGCATCACGCTGATGAGCGTATTGAGCTTGTTTTTGACGTCTGAAACTATATTCATCGTGTCTTCGGAAGTCACGCCGCCGGATACAGGTATTTCCCCCCTGGATTCCATAAGGCCTTTCAGTATGCCGCTCTTGACCGGCACTTCTATGTCCGTGCCCGCCAGTTTGGCCACGTAAAAGATATCGCCGGGATTGCGTTCCTCCGCGTAAAGATCCGTACTGATACCCCTCTGGACGAGGAAATACCCTCCCAGCGTGATATCTACCTGGCCATCCTGCATTTCGATAACATTCACATCGGCCAGCCGTGTAAGCCTGTCTATAAGCTTGTTGCGCTGGTCCCTGTAATCGGCGGCCGTATCGCCCGAAACCTCGTTCTTTAATATCGTTACATTGAGTTCGGCGATTTCCCTCGTGATCTCGTTTATCTCGCCGATCCTGACGGCGATCTCGTTGTTCAGGTCATTCTGCAGCCTGTCCAGCTGTTCGCCCAGGTGGTTTACATACTGGACCAGCGCCTCGCTCCTCTGCCTGACCAGTGCACGAACCGTCAGGCTGTCGGGTTCCTTGGCCAGTTCCTGCCATGCGTCCCAGAACTGGTTAAGTATGTTTTGCAGGCCGGATTCCATCGGCTCGCCCAATATAGCCTGCAGATCGATGAATGTCTTCTGGCGTGTCTCCCAGTAACCAAGGGCGGAGTTCTCCTTCCTGTACATATTGTCGAGGAAGGTGTTCCTGATCTGCCTGATTTCCTGGATATCCGCGCCAAGCCCGACCTGCATGAGCCCGCCGCGCGTCAGCACGGTATTGACAGGCCCGTTCTTGATCATGGCCTGTTGCCTGACATATCCGGGCGTATTGACGTTAGCGATATTATGACCTGTCACATACAGCCCGCGCTCATTGACCGTAAGGCCCGACCGGGCTATTTCGTAACTGGCGAAGCTCACTCCTGTATGCCCTCCTGTAACCTTAAAATTTTACATCGAAAAAGTTCCTTTTTCCCGGATCGTTTGACTGGCCGGATTTGCCGTATATGTCCCCCGGAGATCCGACATTTGAAAGGACATTGACCGAAAAATTTATATAATCGAGAGAATTCTTTATCAGCCTGGCATTCAGGTCATTCGAATTTTTCAGATCACTGAAGATACCGGTCAGCTTTTTCTGGCATTCAGCCAGTTCTTTTGACTGGTCCTTCGGAAGCACTTTTTCGAGTTCCGTGACAGTGATGCTGTCAGCGTCCATCCCGATCTCTTCCGAAAGCTTTTCGACGATTTTCTCGCGGTTCTCCTCCAGTTTGGCAAGCCGGAGGATCATTGACTGTTCGACCTTTGTGATGTTCTCAAGTTCGGTGACCTTTCCCTGGACTATCACATCAGTTTTCTCATGAGAAAGTTTGAGCAAGGCTTCATATATTGCTGCTTCATTATCAAGTATCTCTATCAGCGTTTTCACCATATCGGTATCCAAAGTACCACCACCTGACCATGCCGTTTCCGGAAAAAAGAAAGGAGCTTTTAACTCCCCCGGATCGTCATGCTTTCCTGTCAAAAACACTCCTTATTACCTTGTCGGCTATGTCATGCCCTTTTACATCGTACTGGCCTGTCTCGATCCTCCCGGCGATATCGTCGACCTTGTCCTGCCGGATATCAGGCACTTCCCTCAATGCCCTGAATACCGCCTGGAAATCCTTGGCCTCACTGGAGATCGACAGGACATCCTTTCTGGATGCGACACTTCCGGTACTTCCGACTCTGTTTACTTTCTTTTGTGAACCATATATACCGGTTATCTTTGGCACATCTCCTGGTATCCTCATTTTAACCACTCATCCTTAATTATCTGATTTCTTTTCGATTCAAATAGTATATCGGAACAATGTATCCGTTTATTAACTGGCAAATTCTTTTTATAGCGAAATTATTTATCCCTTTCATATTCCTTGTTCAGATATCTCAGCCCCAGCGACCTTCTGTCCGCGGTGCCCCTGCTGTCCAGGTCCAGCTTCATCTGGTCTGCAGCCGATTTGAATCCCGATGCCAGGATCCTTTCACATTCCGGGCAGTACCTGCCTGTCTTAATGGCTTTCCCGCAGTTTTCACATTCCAGCAGCAAATTGCCGTCATCATTTGCTATTTCCAGCCTTCCTTCTCTCAGGAACCTTTTTATCATTTCTACGCTGACTTCCAGTTCGGTTGAGACCTGGGTCAGGCTGGCGCCGGGATTCTCATAAAGGTATTTCTTTATCTTCTGGAAATCCTCTTCTTCCTTTTCCCTGCACGCCGGACAGATAGGCGCTCCTCCTATGTAATTGAAAATTTTACCGCATTTTCTGCAATTCCTGACATCTGGCATAAAAACCCCTCCCTCATCTACTTTCTTCCTGTGGCAACTACTACGGCGAACACCTTCACGGCACCAGCCTGCTTTAACACCCTGCTGCACTCTTCCAGTGTAGAGCCTGTGGTCAGTATGTCGTCGACCAGCAGGATCGACTTACCCTTTACTTTTTTAGGTGATTTTACAGAAAAAGCACCTTTGACGTTCTGGTTCCTCTTCTGCCTGTCCAGGAGGCTCTGTGCCTCTGTATACCGTTCTCTTTTCAACACTTTTGAGCATTCCGGCAGTCTTATTATCCTGCTCAGGGCTTTCGAAATCAGGTACGCCTGGTTGTATCCCCTGATAAACTCCTTGTGCTTGTGCAGCGGTACGCTCATGACCATATCGTACTGGCTGATATTCGTCAGCTTTTTCAGCTTGTCGGCGATCAGCCTCGCATAAGTCATGTAGTACCCGGGCTTGTTATAAAATTTGAACCGGATCAGCGATTCTTTCACCATACCGGTGTAATCGAATACGCTCAATGCTCCGTCGCAGTGACCTGCTTCATCTTCCTGGCTCGTCCTGATAATTGCGCTTCCTGAGAATGGCAGCTTGCCGTAGCATGAACCGCATATATGGATAATTGCGCTGTAATCCAGCAATTGCTGGCAGAAGATGCATCTGGGAGGATATATCAGGTTTACTATGCTTTCAAACATCTTCAATTGCCGTCAGCCCGCTTTCGTCATATTATATCGGCATATTCCGAAAAAGTTTTTAGCTTGTCGGCAAGACCGGAATAACGCAAGGTCTCTCTTTTGTTTCCTACCATTCCGAGAAGGACGTCTTCTTCGCCTACCAGGACGACCATCTCTTTCGCCCTTGTCACGGCTGTGTAGAGCAAATTCCTTGTCATTAGTACTTCCGGCCCGGGAATGATCGGCATGACGACAACAGGAAATTCCGAGCCCTGGCTTTTGTGTACGGTGACGGCAAATGAAGGCTCCAGTTCATCGAGGATGCTGTAATCATAAACAACGAGCCTGTCATCATCGAAAAGGACGATTACCTTCATTTCTTCGTCATCTATCTCGGCGACCGTCCCCATATCGCCGTTGAAAACTCCGGTCCCGTCGATCCCGGCATTGCCCGGTTTCTCCCAGCGGAGGCTGTAGTTGTTTTTTATTTGCATCACCCTGTCGCCTTCCCTGAGAGTATACACCCTGGATACTTTCTCCGCCTTTTTCCCGTCCTGCGGATTCAGGACCTTCTGCAGTTCGATATTCAGGTTGACCACGCCCGCCGGCCCTTTTTTGGTCGGAGAAAGCACCTGGATATCCTTCATCGGATCAAGACCATAAGTGTCAGGCAGCCTTCTGACGCAAAGGTCTATGACCGTACGCAGTATATTTTCCTGTCCGCTTCTCGACAGGAAGAAAAAATCCTTGTCCTTCGCGTTGAGTATCGGGGCTTCGCCCCTGTTTATCCTGTGCGCGTTCACTATGATCAGGCTTTCTTCCGCCTGCCTGAATATCTCGGTAAGCCGGACTGTCTTTATACCGCTATAGCTTATGATATCATGGAGCACGCTGCCCGGTCCCACGGACGGGAGTTGGTCCGCGTCTCCCACAAGGACGAGCCTCGCTCCCGGCGGTATCGCTTTCAGAAGGTGATACATCAGAAGCATGTCCACCATGGACATCTCATCTATGATCACAGTGTCCGCCTCCAGGGGATTCGCTTCATTCCTCTGGAATACCAGTTCGCTTTCATCATCGGCATAACCTATCTCAAGAAGCCTGTGTATAGTCTTTGCTTCATAACCGGTCGCTTCGGTCATCCTCTTCGCCGCTCTTCCGGTCGGCGCCGCTAGGGCGGCCCTGTATCCATACTCTGACAACAGCCGCAATATGCATTTGATTATGGTCGTCTTTCCGGTGCCGGGACCGCCGGTTATGACCATCACTCCGTTACGCATCGCCTCGCGCACTGCTTCCCTTTGCTTCTGGTCAAGCTGTATTCCTTCCCTTTCTTCAAAGTCCCTTATCTTTTCATCCAGATCCTCGAAGTCCCTGGCATAGCTTGTCCGTGACAAACTCAGCAGCCGTTTGCATACTCCTGTTTCAGCGGTATAGAAGGCGGACAGGTAAACATTGCTGCCGTCCTCAGTCTTTTCGGTATATACAGCCTTGTCAAACACGAGTGATACCAGTGCGTCCTCGATGTCGACTTCAGGGATCCCCAGCAATTGGGCCGTGTACATTTTCACCATGTTTTCGGGCAGGTATGTATGTCCGTTGGAGGCTGCATGGTTCAATATGTACCTGATCCCGCTCCTGATCCGGAAGAGGGATGCAGGGTCGACTCCGAGCTTCATCGCTATCCTGTCGGCCGTTTTGAAGCCTATCCCGAAAACATCCTCGCAAAGCCTGTACGGATTCTCCCTGATCATCTCCACGGAATTGTTCCCGTAAGCCTTGTATATCCTGATGCAGACCGAAGGACTCACCCCGTATTCCTGCAGGAACATCACCACATCCTGCAATCCCCTGTGTTCATTCAGAGCCTGTCCGATGTCCATTGCCTTGGCAAGGCTTATGCCTTTTATTTCGGATAAACGCTCAGGTTCATTACTGATAACATCCAGGGCGGACGCGCCGAACCTTTCCACGATTTTTCTGGCGGTAACAGGCCCAACTCCCTTTATTACACCGGATGCCAGGTATTTCTCTATCGATTCGGCAGTGTGGGGCAGTACCTTTTCATACATCTCCACCTTGAACTGGTCGCCATAATCGGGATGCTTCACCCATCTGCCGGTTGCCTTTATGGTTTCACCTTCGTTTACAAACGGCATATATCCTACGGCTGTGATGATCTTCCCGCCGAAAGCTATCTCACATACCGTATAGCCGTTTGCTTCATTCTTGTATATGATCCCTTCAATGACACCTTCAACCAATGCCAGATCCATTTTCCCATTCTTCGAAACCTGTGCACGCACAGGTTTCCAATTTTTTAGTCATTACTTATAGTATATTACACTTTCACCAGGGTGAAAAGAGCGCAGAGGCCAGGCAGAAGCACACAGGCAGCGGCATCAGCGGCTGTCCGATGCAAATTCTGCCAGGACTTCATCCATCTCGTCGATCCTGTGGATTTCAATGCACGGATATGCTTTCTGCAGTCTTTCCAGCAGCCTGTATGTATTGTCGGAGGAGCCCGTATCCACGATGATGAGCTTCGCATCGGACAGGAGCCTGGCTGCCAGTTCTTTTTTTACTGCATTCCGCACTATATACTCGATATGCTCTTCTGAATCACGGACGAGCAGTATGACCCTGACCATGGGACGGCGCCCTCTTACCCTGCAGCGTATCGATTCGGCAATACCGGAAATGAACATCAGAAGTCCATATATCGCCAATATGTAAGTCAGGCACACAATAGCCTCGTATAGCATCAAACCGCCTCCGTATGAGTTCAGGTTATATAATATGCACCATGTGCTGAAATGTTACCTGAAAGTTAATCTTATGACTTTATGTTAAATAATATGTCACATTGTGGTATAATAGCATTACATTCAGTACGTAGATCGGGAGGATATCGTGTGCTTAGGCTGAAACTCTCTCAACTGAAACCCGGTATGCGGCTGGCAAAAGATGTGATCCTCCCGGACGGCAGACTTCTGCTGCTGGCCGGCTTCATTGTCAAACCGCTGTATCTCAGGAAACTTGAAGCATTTAACGTTGACTATGTTTATGTTGAAGAGGGCGAGTACGAACCCATAGAGGAGTTCGAGGAAGAAAAGCTTTATAACCATGCTGCAGCCACAATAAAGAACATCTTTACAATGGCAAGAAGGGACAGGGATGTCGATATCATTTCTGTCAAGGATACGGTCAACGACATACTGAACAAGGTAATGGAAAACGAAACCGTTATGCTGCAGCTTACAGGTATAAGGGACATCGATAACTATACGTTCCTGCATTCGGTAGATGTATGCATTTATTCCATCATAATCGGCAAAAAACTCGGATACGGAAGTGAGCCGCTGATGACGCTCGGTATGGGATCGATACTGCACGACATCGGCAAATGCAAAGTCCCGGTCGAGATCCTCCAGAAGCCTGAAAAGCTGACCGACGATGAATTCCACACAATGAAGCTGCACACCGTATATGGTTATGAGATAATAAAGAACTCCTACCAGCTTAGTACGAAAATCGCAAATATCGCTTTCCAGCATCATGAGAAATGGGACGGCAGCGGGTATCCTATGGGCATATCGGACAATGAGATCGATCCCTTGTCCAGGATCGTCGCACTTGCTGACGTATATGATGCCCTCACATCCGACAGGGTCTACAAGAAGAGGGAGTTGCCGCATGTGGCGGCTGAATACATAAAGAACAATGCCGGCGTTCTTTTCGATCCTTACATTGTCGACCTGTTTGTCAACAGTATAGCGGTATACACGGAAGGCACTCTCGTGCTCCTCAGCACAGGCGAAGTCGGAAGCGTCGTGTCCTCGGGAAGTGTCGGAGGAGCAAGACAAAAGATCAGCGTCTTCTCGAACAAATCCGGTCCGCCGGTACTGCAGCCGTATATCGTTGATCTGAACGAGCGCACCGACGTGGAGATCGTCGAGGTATTCATGTGATCCGGTACATCCGTGTGATCCGCTGATCTGTGTTATTTCATTATTATCCGGTTATATCGATGCGGTTTATATGTATTGGGCATCGCTCCTGAGTATTTCCGCCTTGTCCGTCCTTTCCCACGGCAGGTCTATATCGGTGCGTCCGAAATGTCCGTAAGCAGCTGTCTGCCTGTAGATGGGCCTCCTGAGCCCCAGGTCCCTTATGATGGCGGCAGGCCTCAGATCGAAGTGTTTCCGTACAAGTTCGATGATTTTCCCCTCAGGTATTTTCCCGGTGCCGAAGGTATCGACGGATACCGATACAGGATTCGCAACTCCTATCGCATAAGCCAGCTGGATCTCCAGCTTGCTTGCCAAACCTGCGGCTACAAGGTTTTTAGCCACATAGCGGGCGGCATACGCAGCGGAACGGTCGACCTTAGTCGGGTCTTTCCCTGAGAAAGCTCCTCCGCCGTGTCTTGCATATCCTCCGTATGTATCGACGATGATTTTCCTTCCGGTCAGCCCGGAATCACCCTGGGGGCCTCCTGTGACAAACCTGCCCGTCGGGTTTATCAGGAATTTCGTATTATTGTCGATCAGTCCGGACGGGATCACCCTCCTGATGACATGCTCTATAACATCCTGTTCGACCTTCTCATGGGAAACCCCTTCTTCATGCTGTGTGGAAATAACCACGGTATCGATCCTTACAGGCTTGTCCCCGTCATACTCCACCGTTACCTGAGACTTGCCGTCGGGCCTCAGGTAGGCGATCGTACTGTTCTTCCGGACCTCGGCAAGCTTCCTTGTAAGTTTGTGCGCTAATGATACAGGCATAGGCATCAGTTCGGGAGTCTCATTGCACGCAAAACCGAACATCATCCCCTGGTCGCCGGCTCCTATCGCCTCGATCTGTGAGTCATTCATCTGGCCGTTCTTTGCTTCCATTGCCTTGTCCACGCCCATGGCAATGTCAGGGGACTGTTCGTCGATGGAAACCAGTACTGCACAGCTGTTACCGTCAAATCCAAGCTTTGAATCATTATATCCTATATCAAGTATCGTTTTCCTGACAACTTTCGGTATGTCGATACTGTATTTCGAAGTTATCTCTCCTATAACGAGGACCATTCCGGTAGTTACCGCAGTCTCGCATGCGACCCTGGCGTATGGATCCTTCTCATAATATGCGTCGAGAACAGCATCGGATATCTGGTCGCAGATCTTGTCCGGATGTCCTTCGGTTACGGATTCTGAAGTAAAGAATTTCCTTGGCATTTGCAACTCTCCTCTCACCAGCAGAAAAAAATCATATGAAATACCAGGTACCTGGTATCAGGTACCTGCAAAGATCGCCTCGAATTCGTATCCTTCCAGTTTTTCTTTCTCCAGCAGCGCTTCCGCTACCTTGTGGAGCACGTTGATATGTTCGCTGAGTATGGACTTCGTCTTTTCATAGGCAGTATCGATTATACGCTTGATCTCCTTGTCAATGATAGCTGCCATTTCCTCGCTGTAGCTTTTTGTATGTCCGAAGTCGCGTCCGATGAATACCTCGTCGTTCTCGTCGAAGACCATGTTGCCCAGGGTCTCGCTCATACCGAACTTCATTATCATGCTCCTTGCTATGCTGTTGGCCTGCTTGAGGTCATTGGCCGCTCCGGTGCTGATCTCGCCGAGCACGAGGTCTTCCGCCGCACGCCCGCCCATCGCGATGATGATCTCTTCCATGAGCTGGGCCTTGGTATGATAGGACAGGTCCTCATCGGGTTTGTGCGCAGTATATCCTCCTGCGCGCCCTGATGGTATTATTGACACCCTGTCTACCTTGTTGGTGGAGGAAGCGACCTTCACAGCTATGGCATGGCCCGCTTCATGGTAAGCAGTAAGCCTCTTCTCCTTCTCGCTCATGACCTTGCTCTTCTTCTCGGGCCCGACGACAACCTTGAACGTAGCTTCCTTTATCTCTTCCATTTCGATACGTCTCTTGTTCTTGCGTGCCGCAAGCAGCGCCGCCTCATTGAGCAGGTTCTCGAGATCCGCTCCAGTGAACCCCGGAGTGCTCTTCGCGAGCTCATCGAGCTTCACATCCGAACCAAGCGGCTTGCCCCTGGCATGTACTTTCAGTATGGCTTCACGCCCTTTTATATCAGGCAGGCCTACATATATCCTCCTGTCGAACCTTCCCGGCCTGAGAAGTGCGGGGTCCAGTATGTCGGGCCTGTTGGTGGCCGCCAGGATGATGACGCCTTCATTCACACCAAAACCGTCCATTTCGACAAGCAACTGGTTCAGCGTCTGTTCACGCTCATCGTGGCCTCCGCCCAGTCCGGCTCCCCTGTGTCTGCCCACTGCGTCTATCTCATCTATGAACACTATGCACGGAGCATTCTTTTTGGCCTGGTCAAAAAGGTCACGGACCCTCGATGCGCCGACACCTACGAACATCTCTACAAAGTCCGATCCGCTTATACTGAAGAATGGTACTCCCGCTTCGCCGGAAACAGCTTTTGCCAGCAGTGTCTTTCCTGTACCGGGCGGTCCCACCAGCAATACGCCCTTGGGGATCCTTGCGCCCAGTTCTATGAACTTCTTCGGGGACTTGAGGAATTCAACGATCTCCTTCAGTTCTTCCTTTTCTTCGTCGGCCCCGGCCACATCATCGAATGTGACCTTCCTCTTTTCATCGGTATTGAGCTTGGCGCGGCTTTTCCCGAAAGACATGACCCTGTTGCCGCCTCCTGCCTGCGACTGCTGCAGGAAGAATACCCAGAATATCACGAAAATGACGATCAGGCCAAGTGTAGGAAGAATCGATACCCACCAGGGCGCCGTCGGCGGCTTTTGCACCCTGAAATCCTTGACCTGTCCGTTCTTCCATGCCTCAGTCACCATATCGGTGAACGAGTCCACTGATGATATATAGACCACATACTCCTTGGTTTTTGATCCCTTGTTCGGGGTGATCAGTTCTACAGTAGCCTCATCACCCTTGAGGACTATGCTCTGCACATTGCTGTTTTCGATCTGCGCAAGCAACTGTGTATAGCTGAGTTGTACCGGATTCCCGGAGTTCGTATATATCATCAGGAGAAACAGTACCAGTACGAATATGACTATATAAAAGCTTAAACCTTTAAAATACTTCAAATATCTCCCTCCTGGACCAACGATGGCCGAGTCTTCTTTACAGATTATATTATATTAACATAAACTATATATAAACACACTTAACGCTGGGGTCCTAACACATATATACCACCGGCGTTACAGTTTTGTCTGTGTTCAGTGCTTTTTTTCATAGACCTCTTCCTTAAGCGTGCAAACATCCGGCAGGTTCCGGTATTTGCCCGCATAGTCCAGGCCGTACCCTACTATGAATTTATCAGGTACTTCTATACCGTTGTACTCGACTTCGATCTCCACCTTCCTCCTGGACGGCTTGTCGAATGCGGTGCAGATTTTCACGCTTTTCGGGCCCCTCGTATTGAAGAGATCCTTCAGGTGCCTCAGAGTCAGGCCTGTATCGACAAGATCCTCGACGATCAGGACATGTTTCCCTACTATGTCGAGATCGATATCCTTTATTATCCGTACGACGCCTGAGGATTTCGTCGCCGCCCCGTAGCTTGAAACCGCTATGAAGTCCATGTCGACAGGTATCGTGATTTCCCTCATCAGATCGGCAAGGAAAATAAACCCGCCCTTCAGTACTCCGACAAGGACGAGATCTTTTCCCTCGTAGTCTTCCGATATGCGTCTGCCCAGCCGCTTTACCATTTCCCTTATCTGTTCCCGCGGCACGAGGACCTCTTCAATATCCTTCATCATAGTCATGACCCCTCCGATTGTATTCGATTTTCAGCACTTTTTTAGTATTTTCAGTTACCTTGAATTTATCACTTATTTTATATCCTATGACCCATACGACCTCGTTCCCGCGGCATATGAGAGGTATACGGCTACGCGCCTCGCGCGGGATCTTGCTGTCTATGAAAAATTCCTTCAGTTTTTTTGTGCCGCCCGAACCAAAAGGTCTGAAAATATCGCCGGCCCGACGGTTTCTTATATGTATTCCCTTTTTAACCAGGTCATAATCAAAATATTGCACGTATGGATTATACCCCAGCGATTTATATTTATCAATAGTGAGCGCCGGGTGGACCGAAACCGACAGCTCTGCGCCGGCCTCCGGCACTTCCGTCGTTCCGGGGACCGACACCTCCCTTGAAAATTCGCCGGAATGCCGGTCTTTCTCCGTTGCGCTTTCTCCGCAGGACACCATCAGGATACCATATGAAACGGATGCCCGTATGCCCCGGGGCAATTCTGCCTTCGTCCCGGTGGCGCCTTTCACGACAAGCTCTGCCAAAGCCTGATAATGTACGCCTCCTACCCCTTTTGCATCCCCTGCCGCATGGATGACGGCAAGCCTGAGGACACGCATCAGTATCGCCCTATCGAGTTCCCGCAGTCTGCCGATATCCATACTGACCTGTCCGTCGCTTTTTTCACGAAGGACTTGCTCATATGCCTCAGCAGCGCATCTTTCCATGAAACACTGGTCAGCGGCGGCATTCTCAGCCAGCCTGCAAAGGCTGTTGACGATATTGGCGCCGAAGTTTTCATTTATATATGGGAACAGGCCCAGCCTGACCTTATTTCGTGCATATTCGCCGGTCAGATTCGTGCTGTCTGTCCTGGGAGAAAGTCCGGCTTCCCTGCAGTATTGCTCGATCTCGTCCCTGTCCGTGGAAAGCAGAGGCCTTATTATATTCCCCCTGATATATTCCATACCACAAAGGCCCCTGGTCCCGGTCCCCCTTATTATATTCAGCATGACCGTTTCCGCCTGGTCGTTCCTGTTATGCGCCACTGCTATCTTCGATGCGCCCACGGTACCGGCATGCCTGCCGAACTCGCGGTACCGGATCTCCCTGCCTGCTTCCTCAACTGAAATGCCCATTTCTGCGGCGGCTGCCGCTACATCTGTCCGCAGGATGTGCAGAGGTATCCCGAGTCCACCGCAAAGGCGCGAGGTATATTCTTCATCCGCGTCCGCCTCTTCGCCGCGCAGCATGTGGTTTACATGTACGGCATACAGTTTCATTCCGAGTTCGGGCCTTAGAGAACTGAGCACATGGATGAGACATGCAGAATCAGGTCCGCCTGAAACGCCTGCGACAACACCCTCTCCGGGTTCGATCAGTTTGTTGGCGAGAATTATGTCCAGGATCTTTTTTTGGAATTGTTGGACGAAATTACTGATAGGTTTCATCTTTTCCCAAATTAGCAAACTTTGTATATTTGTCGAACCATTTGAGGTATACCGTACCGGTCGATCCATTCCTGTGCTTTGCGACAATGACTTCGGCTATGTTTTTCTTGTCGCTGTCGGGATTGTAATAATCGTCCCTGTAAAGGAACATGACTATATCGGCATCCTGCTCTATGGCTCCGGATTCTCTGAGATCGCTGAGCATAGGCCGGTGGTCCGTCCTCGATTCAGGTCCCCTGCTCAGCTGCGACATGGTGACGACCGGCACGTTCAGTTCCTTTGCCAGTATTTTTAACGACCGTGATATTTCCGATACCTCCTGCTGCCTGTTCTCCGTTTTTCCCCTTCCGCGCATCAGCTGCAGGTAGTCGATCACCACGAGCCCGAGCTTCTTTTCAAGCTTCAGCCTTCTGCACTTTGCCCTGATATCCATTACAGTCAGGCCTGGCGTGTCATCTATATAAATGGGCGCCTCCGACAAAGGGCCAAGAGCCTTTGCTATCTTTTTCCAGTCTTCATCGTCCAGCTTGCCTGTCCTCATCTTGTGGCTGTCCACCATGACCTCGCTGCACAGCATCCTGTTGACCAGCTGGTCCTTCGACATCTCAAGATTGAACAGCGCTACCGGCACATGTTTCTGGACCGCCGCATATTGGGCAATGTTCAGTGCCATGGCGGTCTTGCCCATGCCCGGGCGTGCTGCGATCAGTATCAGGTCGGAATTCTGCAGTCCGGCAGTTTTCATGTCAAGGTCGGTGAACCCCGTCGGCACTCCTGTTATGGGGCTTTTGCTGTTGTAGAGTTCTTCGAGCCTGTTGAATGTCTCAAGGAGCACGTCCTTGATGTGGGTGAACCCCTGGGTGCTGCGTCTTTCAATTATGTCAAATATGGTCTTTTCAGCTTTGTCCAGTACGAATTCGGCTTCCTCGGCGCCTTCGTAGCTCATCCCGGCGATTTCCTGCGACGCTTTTATCAACTTGCGCAGCAGGGATTTTTCCTCGACGATTTTTGCATAATGCCTTGCATTTGCAGTGGTGGGCACTGCACTGGTGATGCTTGCAAGATAGTCGATCCCGCCTACCTTCTCCAGCGTCCCCCTTTGCTGAAGCTGCTCGGCAACGGTGATTATGTCCACCGGTCCGGCTTTTTCCACTATATCTATTATGGCCTCACATATTTCCCTGTGGTCTTCCCTGTAAAAGTCCGAACTCCTGATGAGTTCCGTCACTGTCGGGATCACGTCGGAATCGAGCAGCATACAGCCGAGTACTGCCTGTTCCGCCTCAATATTATGAGGTGGCACCATTCCCAAGGCACTAAGATCCACTTTACGACCCCTCCGGTTAACTGATGTCTGTGCTTTGCTATCTGTTTCCTGTACTGATCCTGATTCCTGTTCCGCCTCTGACCCTCATCCTGGTTTCTGCCCAGATTTTTATTCCGACTCTATTCTGACCTTCAGCCTGCCGCTCACTTCAGGATACAGTTTCACGTCGATCTCGTACGTCCCTGTCGATTTGATCGCATCGGGCATCACTATCTTTTTCCTGTCTATATCCAGCCCGAAGTCCTCTTTCAGTTTATCCGAAATGTCCTTGCTGGTTATCGATCCGAAGAGTTTGCCGTTTTCGCCCGTTTTTGCCCTGATGGCTACTTCAACGTTCCGGAGCTCTTCCGCCAGTTTCCTTGCCTGCGCAAGTTCCCGGTCCTTTTTGCTCTTCTCGGCTTCTTTCCTGGTTTTCACTATATTCAGGTTGCTTTCGTTGGCCTCAACGGCAAGACCCCTTGGAAATAAAAAATTCCTGGCATAACCGTCGCTGACATTAACCAGGTCATCTTTCTTCCCCAGCCCTTTGACATCCTGCTTCAATATGACTTTCATATGAACCTCCGGTTTAAGTATTCGGTTTTGCCATCTCCTCTTTATAATTCATTATAGCATATTTTAATCTCTCTTTTGCATCTTTTATGTCAGTGTCAGGAAGCTGCGCCCCGGCCACAGACATGTGGCCTCCGCCGCCAAGTTTCTCGAGTATCATCTGCACATTTATTTCGCCAAGGGATCTTCCGCTTATCCAGACCTCACCGTCGACACTGCACAATACGAACGATGCGGCGATCCCTGACAGGTTCAGCAGTTCATCTGCCGCCTTGGCTGCTATAAGCTGAGGATTGTCGATATCTTCCCCGCAGACCGATATTGCTATATCTCCTTGTATCAGTTCGGCGCTGCTGACGACTGCAGAGATCTTTGAATAGGTTTCGATGTCGTTCTGGAACAGCCTCTTGACCGCCACCGTATCGACCCCCTGGCGCCTAAGGTAGGATGCGGCTTCAAAGGTCCTTACGCCGGTCTTGAACGTGAAGTTCTTGGTATCGACGACAATACCGGCATAGAGGGCCTCAGCCTCGATCTGGTTCAGTTTCAGCTTTTCATCTATGTACTGGACCACCTCGGTGACAAGCTCGGATGTGGAAGACGCATACGGTTCCTGGTACGTCAGGACGGTGTCCTGTATGTAATTGGCGCCTCGCCTGTGATGGTCTATCACCACTGTCTGCTCGCTTTCGTCGATCAGTTCCGGCACTTCGGCAAAACTTCTGCGGTGGTTGTCCACAACAATGAGAAGCGTCTTCCTGGTCACAAGATCTATCGCTTCGCTTCCGGTCAGGAACAGATCCGCATATTCCTCGTCTTTCCTTATCATCTCCACCAGTTTCTCGATGGTGGGGTTTATTTTGTTCAATACTATGTACGCATCCTTGCTCCTGCTCCTGACGACCCTGTAAAGTCCAAGGGAAGCTCCCAGCGAATCGATATCGCCGTTTTCATGCCCCATGATCAGCACACGGTCGGACTGGTCGATAAGTTCGCGCAATGCATACGCTATGACCCTCGCCTTTACCTTCGTCCTCTTTTCAAGTTCCCTGGATTTTCCGCCGAAGAAGCTGAAGTTCTCTCCGTTTTTAAGCACCACCTGGTCGCCTCCCCTGCCCAGCGCCAGGTCGATGGAGGCAGCTGCGAACCCAAGGTTCTCCGCAAGTGTCCCGCCGTTTAGACCGAAACCGATGCTCAATGTGACAGGCAGTTTGTTGCCTATGTTTATTTCCTTGACGGAATCCAGTATTTCGAACTTCTTCTCTTCAAGTTCCTTCATATATTTCTGCTCGAAAATGAACAGGTATTTGTCCCTCTCGTATTTTTTTATTATCCCGTTGGTAAACGAGATCCATTTGACCACCCGCTTGTCTATCTCGGCCAGTATCTGCGGCTTGAGCGGGTCTTCCATGCTCTGCATAAGGTCGTCGTAATTGTCTATGACGCATATGCCCGCGACGATCCTCTCGTCGGCATACGTCTGCTTAAGATTGACAAGCTCGGTGTTATCGATGAAATAAAGGATCAGGATGCAGCTCGTTATGTCCTGCGGATCCCGTCTTGCTATACTGATGAGCACATTGTAATGGCGGCCGTTGATATTTATCTGCCGCGATATAGGCATATATTTCCGGTCCGGATTATCGACAGGCAGTTCGCTGCGGAGTTCTTTCACAACGGATTTGACCGCGTTCTCGAATATTTCCGTATGCTCGGAAATATCCCTGAAGGAGGAATTATACCAGATGATCGATCCGTCAGGTTCCGAAATGACCAGAGGCATGGGAAAGTTGAGCAGAGTATCCTTCGTCGCCGTGTCGATGTTGAGGTTCAGGTTCTCGATGAACTCGGATATTTCGGCTTTTCGCCTGTAATTTGTCCTGATATTGTGCCATGCAAGATAGGCGAACAGTATGAAGCACGGTATTGCCACCATCCAGTCAAGCACTGCTATGACCACGGTCAACATCAGTATGATCCATATATGGATGCTTACCTGCGGTATCAGTGTGCTCAGGATTTTTTTACTGTCCATATCCTCGAAAGGGGTCTCCCCTATTTCTCCTTTCTTCTGCTGCTGCCCAGATGCTTTGAAAGCTCGGACAGGTCGCCGTAATACTTTTCTACATCATTGTTTTCCACAAGTCCAAGTCTGACCTTGCTGCGTATCTTCATTTCGACTGCATTGTAGCTGACGCCGAGCCGCTTGCCCAGCAGGTAGCTTATAAGGATGACGTTCGACAGCACATCGCCGACAGCCTCATGAAGCTCTTCCCGGGCGCCTCCGGCCAGCACCTTGAAAAGATCCGCCACTTCTGTGAGCATTTCACTTTTAAGGCATTCGATGATCTTTATGTTCCTTGTTATATCGATCTCTTTTTCAGGCAATGCCATATACTCAACTCCCAACCCGGTTTGCTATTATTTTACCATATTATGGTATTTCCTGCATCAGATTTTATCATCCGTTGAAACCGGGTAGGAGCCCAATATTTTTAAAAATGAAGTTTTTCTTTTCACCATTGTCAGGGCGTCTCTAAGGTCCTCGTCCTCCCTGTGCCCCAGGACGTCCACGAAAAATATGTATCTGCCGAGCCCGCTCCTGGCAGGTCTCGATTCGATGCGCGTCATATTGATGTCCCAGAGGTTGAAAATCTGTAAAACCCGGTAAAGGCTCCCGGGTTTGTCTTCGGTCGAAAAAATGATCGAAGTCTTGTCGTTCCCGGTCTTTTCCGCATCGCTTCCGCCAAGGACGATAAATCTCGTGAAGTTGTTGTCAAGGTCCTGGATGTCTTCCTTCAGGATCTCCAGTCCATACACCTCGGCCGCCGCCCTGGATCCTATTGCAGCCATGCCGCCCGTGCCCGCCGCCACTTCTTCAGCGGCCGCGGCAGTACTGTGGGCGGCTCTCAAAACCGCGTCCGGCAGATTTTCCGCCAAAAACCGCCTGCACTGGCCAAGGGGCTGAGGATGCGAGATCACCGTCCTGATTTCTGAAATGCCGGTCCCCTTTTTCACCAGCAGGTGCTCTCTTACGGGAATAATGACCTCAGCCCTGATCCACAGGCCGTTTTCCTGTGTCATCATATCCATGGTCACATTGACCGCGCCCTCGATGGAGTTCTCTATCGGCACGATAGCTTCATCCAACTGCCCGTCCTGCATAGCAGCGAATACATCCGGTATCGTCGGATATTCCCGGGATATATATGGCGCCTTTCCTGTGTACTTCACCATGGCCTCATGGGAAAATGTCCCTCTGGGGCCTAGATATCCGATCCTTTTCATACGCTGGAGTGCTCCTTAATAATCCTGCTGGTTTGGCGTATATTATAATACAACAAAAACTCCATTTTTCCAACTGCATTATCAATTGGCGGATACTTGTCGAATTCAGTTTTAAAATGCAGGACTGGGGTAAATATATTTTTGGGAGACAGCAATATCAGTAAAAAGCAATAAGCCCTGGGCTTTCAGATACACCGCAGGAAGGAAAGAGCCAACAGGTCGGCCAACCGGATGAATAAGCTGCTGCAGCAACAGAGGCGCAAAGAGACGCAATAATATCCCAACCTCCACAACTGCTCCTGCGGAGCAGGACAACGACCGGATCGCCAGGTTATGTATCCGGTCGTTTGTTATATTGCAAAAAAACCCCTCCTGACCCATAATGGATCTGAAGGGGCCCTGATCCGCCATAAATCAGTCGGCTGTGAACGGCAGCAGCGCGATGGTCCTTGCCCTCTTTATAGCTGTCGTCAACTGGCGCTGATGCTTTGCGCAATTGCCGGAGATCCTTCTCGGAAGGATCTTGCCTCTTTCGGAAATGTACTTCCTCAATTTCGCGACATCTTTATAATCTATTTCGGTAACCTTGTCAACACAGAAAGCGCAAACTTTCTTCCTGGATCTTCTCTTTATGTTGACTTTGCCTTCGCCTTTGTCGTAATCCTTGTTAGCGCTCTTGTTATCCTTTTTAGCTGTCATGCCAAACGCCTCCTTTCCACTACTGTTGCAGGGTTTACGGCCCTGCGCCGGTGTCCGGCGGTAAGGTCACTTTTCAGAACGGCAGGTCATCATCGTCTGTCGGGAAGAATCCGACATCGTCATCCGACCCTTCCGATGAAGCAGGTACGAATCCTGAAACGCCTGTCGGGCTGTATGCGGATCCTCCTTCGGTTCTGCGGGAATCGGCAAAGTATACCTCATCGGCGATTATCTCGGTGACGTAATGCTTTTTGCCTTCGTTGTCGTCCCAACTCCTGTTCTGCAGGCTTCCAACGACAACCACTCTCTGCCCTTTGGCGAAATATTTACTGCAGAACTCCGCTGTACTGCGCCAGGCAACTATGTTAAAAAAGTCTGTCTGCTTCTCTTCGCCCGGTTTGGAAAACCTTCTGTCCACGGCAAGAGTGAACGCGCATCTGGGTATGTTGCTCGAAGCAGTATATCTCAGTTCGGGATCCTTCGTAAGCCTGCCCATTAATATGACCTTGTTCATACAACCACCTTATTTTTTCTTAATGATCATATATTTGAGTACTCCATCCGTGATCTTGAATATTCTTTCAAGCTCACGCGGGAAATCGGAATTTGCGCTGAAATCGGCAAGCACGTAATATCCCTCGGTCTTGTCCGCGATTTCATAGGCAAGTTTTCTTTTTCCCCACTCATCCATACCTTCCAGTTGTGCTGAGGTTTCGAGCAGATTCTTGAATTTCTCGACAAGAGCCTTTGTGTTTTCCTCATCAAGATCAGGATCGATGATGAATATGCACTCATATTTGTTCAGCATGTGACTTTCACCTCCTTCTGGACTAAACGGCCCTGCATCGATGTGCAGAGCAAGGATTCTGAGTAATTGTATCACAATGGATAAGCATGTGCAAGCAAAATGTATGCAAATTTACCGGCCATGAAATCAGCCGGCACAATACATCCATATAAGCTGCCATCGTCTGATTCTACATCATTTTGAAGATGATCGCAAGCAGCAGCAGGACAGCGGCTGCCAACATGATGTTTACAACAGAATCGAACGATATCCCGGACCTGAACAGTCTGCCGGGAAACAACCTTTTTTCGCGTTTTTTTGCAAGGCCATGCTCCTTTATGTATTCATTTATAATTCGCTCCGCTTCCCTGAGCAGAAAATCGTCCCTCGGATCCGGCCTGCACTGCCCGTCTTTCTCTCCGCCGGCGTCGGCAGGTTCGTCCGGCCCTCCCCTGAGGATCAGTATGGCCTCTTCGATCAGATTCGAGGCAATGTTTTTTATGACTACTATTCTTCTTGAACCGCCAGCCACCATATCCATCCTCCAACCATATCCTGTATCGTCCGCCGGAAACAAGCCGTACGGCATATCCAACAGGTATAGTTTGCGAAAAAAACAGGGATTTATTCAATATTTTCCTGTGTCCGTCCGCAGGACGACGTGCTGTCACAACGGTTTTTTCCATACCTTTGCCACAAGCACCGTCATGTCATCATACGGCTTGCCGTCACAGCGCCTGACAGCCTCATCGAGGATCGACTCGGCTACAAGCTGCGGATTCAGGCTTTCGAGTTGCCGGATATATCTCAGCAGGGCCCTGTCTCCCGGTTCATCACCGGCCATGGCGTCTGTCACCCCATCCGTGACCATGACGATCATATCTCCCGCATCCATTATTTTGCGTGAAAGCTCCGCATCAACGCCGGGAAGTATGCCTGCCGGCAGCGACGCAGACCTGATCACCTCGACCCTTGATTCCCTTTTGATGAATGTCGGCGCTGCGCCAATCTTGATAAATTCCACTTCTCCGCTGGCCAAATCTATCATGGCAATATCCATTGTGCATGTGCTGTCTTCGTCAGATTTCAATACCAGCACTGAGTTTATCAGGTTTACTGCCATGTCTTTGTCAAACCCGGATTCAAGGAGACTCTCAAGCATATCCACTGCAGCCTTGCTCTGCGCTGACGCGCTGTGTCCCGTACCCATACCGTCGCTGAGCGCCAGAGTGTATTTCCCGCCGATCCCTTCCATGAACGAAAAGCTGTCGCCCGAGACCCTGCTCCCATGCTTGGGTATACGTGCCACTCCTGTTGTTATCCTGAGGTTTTCTGCTTCCATGTATTTCAGGATACACTCTTCGCCGCCGTACGAAGTACAGCCTTCGTCACTGCGCACCATCCTTCTGCCTGCGGTCTCCGAAACGACCCTGTCAATTACCGCTGTGCATTTCCTTGCACCGCCGCATGAGGAATGGTGCACGTTTATCTCGTATTTCCCCCAAAGCCCTTTGTATGCAACCACCTCGACGACCCTGATACCTTCCTTCTTCAATGCTGCCGAGATAGCATCCTCCAGCGGGCTCATGAAGCTGATATCGGTATTTATCTCTTCGGCAAGATTGCCTATCACACGGGACATTCCTTCGAATTGCCTGCTGATCACGGATCTGCTCTCACCGATCTTGCTTTTCCATACGACTCCTACCTTGAACAGTTCGTACATATTGTTGACCGCATTGACGAATTCGTTAATCCTGGGGCACTTGTCGATAAAATCTACGGGTATGTCGCTTTCCTCCACGCGTCCCCTGGCTTCAAGGCTTTCAACGATACGGAACATCACCTGGTACGTGTCATAAAAGCTGCGTTCCCAGCAATGCAGGCAAAGGCTGCAGTCGCGGCATATCCTGTCGGCCACCCTGTCGAACAGCACGTTTATGTCATGTTTCCCTGCAGGGGCGCTGTTCCGGGCCATTTCTCCGAAACTCCTGGACAGAGCCATGAACGCGTCTGCAAATTTTCTCAGCCTTTGGGCCGTCAGATCCCTGATCCTGCGCGAATAACTCTTCACATCCGCATATTCCGCAGATCTTCTCGCAAATGGAGCGGTGAGACGGTCCGCAAGCCTGTCCGGCATGATGAAAAAAACAACGGAAGCAGCCAGTATATCCCTGAGATACAGGGTTGATTCCACAGTTCCGTTGAAATATATGGCAAGGATCATGTTGCCCAATACAAAGCCAAGTGCCGAGCCGGCTTTCCCAAGACTGGCAAGTATACCTGACAGCATTCCGCACAGGGCATATGCGCCTGCCGTAGACGGGGTGAATCCCGTAGAAGCGCTGACGATGAGACCTGCCGCTGCACCCGTGGCAGCGCCGGCTCCCGCGCTGCATTTGAAACTGTAGTAAAGTACGAGCAGCACGCACAGGATATTTTTCAGGGAGAACCCGAACAACTGCAGCGTCCCGAAACCGGAAACGGCCAACGCGGCAGTGATGCCCGCGCTGACTGCCTCCTCGCCGTCGAGCGTTACTTTACCGGCCATTCCCGAAATGACAGGTATGGAGAACCTGAATATGAAGTAGAATACAAAAGAAATAAATGAACAGAACAGGGATTTCAGGACATCGTACAGCAGGAACCCCCAAATGCCCGATAGTATGAGCTGCGGCACGAGTATCGCGATGAAGGCCGCAAAGGCAGCCCATATATCCATTTTTGAATCGGTTTTCTTCAGCGGTATCGATAAGATAAAAAACAGCAGCATACACGCAGCGTTGATATATAAGAGTTCAAACGGGCCCAGGATCAAAGCTCCCAGCATGACAGCCGCAGCTGTCATGAGCCTCGGGACCCCTGCTCCGCATGAAGCGGCAAAGAACACTGCTCCCAGCGGGACCGCAGCGGATATGCTGCTGCCTGTTATCAGGAATGCTGTAAGGAACAAAAGGATCCTGTTCCTCTGGAAATATAACCTGTTGATAATCTTCGGCAGATAGCCGGGTTTGCTCATTTGTACAGCGGCGATCTTCATCTCTTGTCCCTCCCGTATCACAGATTATAACGGAGGGAGACAGGTTTTTATGTCATTTTGCGCTGTACCGCAATAAAAAGTTTATGACAGGGTCCTGCAAAAACCCGGAAATTTTGCAGGGCAGGACAATAAACTCATTTTTTCTTCATGTTGTCTTTTGGTTCGATGTTCGGTCCGGAGGATTTGACGTTTTTTTCGTTTTTCTTTTTGCTGTCATGCTCATCCTTTTTGTTGCTGTCCCTGGCGTCCTGCTTCTTGCTGTCTGCCGCGCCTTTACCGGCGCCAGGCGAATTGCCCTGGGGGGGCTTTATTGTATTGCCGGTCTTTGCCTTGTCTTTGCTCATCTGTTCAATGAATTCATTCCTGAGCCGTTCCCTTTCTTCTTTCAGTTCTTCTCCCTGTTTCTCCAGGGTTTTCCGGATATCATCCCAACTGGACAGGACCGGCTTTACATCCGTTATCCCTTTATTGCTGTTTCCGTTGTCCTTTTTGCCTTTGCCTTCACCCGGCTGTTTGATATTGTTCTGCCGCGGGTCCATCATACCAGGCTGGGTGCCGGGACCCTGATTGCTGCTCCCGTTCTGTATTCCGGCCTTCTTGTCCTTCCTGCCGTCATCGCTGTCTTTTTTGCCGGTATCCCTGCCTGTACCTGCACCGGGTTTGATGCCCCCGCTGCCAATGCTTTCCTTCGGGCCGCTGTTCTGCCCACCGCCGGTGATGCTGCCGCCGGGCCAGGACCAAATGGTATTGATACCGGTGCCGGCAGCGGCACTGCTGTTTTTGATGTCTTTATTGTCTTTATTGTCTTTACTGTCTTTATTTTCTTTATTACCTTTTTTGGCGTTATTGCTGTTGCTTACTCCTTCGCTGACGCTCCCGGCTTTGCCGGCGGCGTTGGCTCCGGGTTCCCCTTCCTTCTCCTTTTCTTCCTTCTTCCCTGCGGTTTCCTTCGCAAGCTGTTTTTCCTTTTCCCTGACTATTTCCAGCAGGTCTTTTACCGCAGTATTCTTCATTTTCTCAAAATCTGCCCCGGGGAAATAACCGGACACTTCTTCGATCAGCACCAGCTTGCCCGGTGTTACACCGAGCTTGTGGGCAGCCTCCCTCTGCTTTACGCTGGTCTCTCCCACGAGTATCTTCGATTCGACATTGTCTTTATTGAGTTCCCTGGCCGCCATATCTTCCACTATCTTTTTGAGCGCATCAGCTTTTTTTGCATTGCTGCTCGAGACGGTGAGTATCACAGCATTTTGCAGTTTGCCGCTGCCGGCGGCAGGTTTTTCCTGCTGCTTCCCGGTATTTCCTTCTGTCTTTACGGACGGTTTCGCGGTGCCTTTCGACCCTTTTTCCCCGCTTCCCTCGGCCGAACTTCCGCTATGTCCTTTATCATTCCTACTGTCGGCAGTTTCCGCGCCATTTTCCGGCGTCTGCCCGCCGGCAGGCGTCCGGGTAACGGCGTCCTGCGACGCGGAAGCTCCATCCTGTACATCAGCCGCATCCTGCCGGCCTGTGCTGCCGGCTTCGTTTTTACAGCGGCTGCCCGCGTTCTCTTTGAGATATCCCTGCTCGACAGCGCTGCTCAGCAGCATTGTCACTCCTTCGTCCAGTTTCCTGTGCATCAGGTTTTTATTTTCGATGAGCTTGCTGCCGTCATCGTTAAGCGCTTCCACCCTGATTATCCTGTCGTATATGTTGGCTGTAAGCCCGATACTTGGGTTTATGTCAAAATCCACGTAGCTGTAGGGCATACTGTAGCTGAATATGCCGATCCCCAATACGAGCAGGAAGGACGCTGCAATGGAGGCGATCCTGTACATGGGCTTTCTGGCCGCTGAAGCCATGGAAGGCATGCAGGTATCGATTTCAGCGCCGACAGTCATGCCCGGCTGAGCCTTTATTTTCATGAACTGCCCGTCCTGTGTGAGTATTACCGCATATTTGCCCGTTATCTCCATAACGATGCCTCTCATCTGCATCCCTCCTTCCTACAGCTTTATGTAATCCTTTATATACTGATAATCCCCAATTGCAATAACAACTATGGCTATAATATACTTTCGAAACCTTTCGATGAATTTTCGGGGTAATCCTGATGCATTCTCCAGTTCCATGACAGGAAGATACTTCTTTGTCATCACCGCTTCCAGTATGTCGGGCCGTGACAATATGATCCCTGCGAGCCCGGCACACTGCTCCCGCGTTCTCCTGTGCCTGGGCGAAACTTTCGCCAGGTCCCGGTAAGTGATATTCCAGTTGCTGAGTTCCTTCGCAAGTTCTTGTATCTCTGCCTTCCGCAGTTCGGCAATGTCCCGGTCCGAGAATTCCCGTATCGCTTCATCGGCGCCAAGGTCATATTCCGTTTCCTTTTCTTCTGTATAAATGTTGAGAGGCACCACGTCCCTGTGGCGTCTCTCTTTCCTGTAGTAATCAATTAGCCTGCGTTTGATCACGT
>ENA-UPSB01001365-UPSB01001365.1-bioreactor-metagenome-genome-assembly--contig:-NODE-1365-length-29156-cov-5.654307_pt1 | contig 29156 bp, 27 predicted proteins | sample MGYA00238182_ERZ773286 | MGnify/ENA primary metagenome ERZ773286 (study PRJEB29026, sample SAMN07631240) | bioreactor metagenome | isolation source: Switchgrass digestor | place: USA: Dartmouth...
GGGCTTTCGGCTATAATACCTTGGGCATACCGGTCGCGATGGGCATCCTGCACCTTTTTGGCGGGCCGTTGTTAAATCCGATGATCGCGGCGGCGGCAATGAGTTTCAGTTCGGTTTCGGTAGTTTTAAACGCTTTACGATTAAAACGGTTTAAACCTTTGAGATAACCCTTTCCGCTATATTTGCCGGATGGAAGCGGATTTTTAAAAGGAGTATAAAATATAATTCTATTTAAATTCATTAAGCAGTCTGAAAGGAGCGAACCACAATGAAAAAAAGAATTTCTATCGAAGGTATGAGCTGCGGACATTGCGTCAGGCATGTCAAGGAAGCGTTAAGCGAGCTGGCAGGCGTAACCGCCGTCGAAGTTAGCTTGGAAGCCAAAAACGCTGTGATTGAAACATCCGCTGAGGTAAAGGATGAGGACATTAAAATGGCAATCGAGGATGCGGGGTACGAAGTCAAAGAGATAGTAAGATTGTAATTGATTTGGAATATTTTTATAAATTGCTTTTAAGCTTTATGTAGGTATAATTATAATATACAAAAACTATACAAATACTAGAGTTTAATGAACTTAAGAGTAAAAAGGATGATAAACGGTGAGCTCAAAAATTAAACTGAAAAGGCAATTAACCGCAGCCGGACAAACAAAGGCTAAAAGCAAAGCCCCCAAAAATTTAAAAGGTTTTTTGGCAATCCCCGGTATTCTGATATTACTCTTTATAGGTTTTCTCTATTTAGGGCAAGATTCCGGCCAAAGCGCTTCCAATATCGATAGTTATGTCGAACTCGAAAGCGATCTAAAGATAACAAAGAACGAAATAACGTCAGACGCCAAGTTCTATCCTTTTAAAATAGACGGTGTCAATATGGAAGTGATAGCGCTAAAAGCAAATGACGGGACCATCAGAACCGCTTTAAATACTTGCCAAGTATGTTATAGCTCGGGCAGAGGTTATTACATTCAGGAACCGAATACTAAAAAATTAGTTTGCCAGAATTGCGGCAACAAGTTTACTCCCGAAAATGTGGAAGTGATCAGAGGCGGCTGTAACCCGATTCCTATTTCGGATGAAGCCAAAACGGATGACGGTACGAATATTACTATAGCCAGGAGTTTTCTGGAAGAAAGCAAATATTGGTTTGCCGGCTGGTCAAAAAGCTGATGTCTTTAAAAGCTGATGCCTTTTAATATGTCTTACAAAGATAGTCTTTCTATGAGGGGAGGTATTGACTTATTTGAACTATAGGGTTAAGCAAAAGTTAAGGCAAATAACCTTGTATATTGGCGGCATGACTTGTAACAGCTGTGAAAGAAGAATAGAGAATGCCGTTAAAAAAGTGGGCGGAGTTAAGAAAGTCAATGCCGACTACTCTAAATCGAAAGTTTTGGCAGTATACGATTCAAACATTGCCGAAAGCAAGAAAATCATTGACGCTATAACAAAAGCCGGTTACGATGTGGTACCCAAACCCCGTAAGATAGGTAGAAGCAAAAGAAAACAGGAAAAGGATCAGGATATCGGCTTTGGCAAACTTCTGTGCTTCGGTGTAATTATCTATCTTGGCTATCGAGCGCTGCAGAATTTCGGAGTGGATTTTCTGCCGCAAATTAATCAGAACAGCGGCTATGGAATACTTTTTGTTATCGGTTTGTTAACTTCCGTGCACTGTATAGGAATGTGCGGCGGTATTAATATTTCCCAGACTTTAACCAAAAGCAGCCGAGAAGAGCCCAATAAGTTAAAACCTTCATTTATGTACAATGCCGGACGCCTGATATCCTATACTTTGCTCGGAGGCATTATTGGAGCCATAGGGTCGGTGTTAAGTTTTTCAGGTTCGGCCAAAGGACTGGTAGCCATTATTGCCGGTTGTCTGATGATAATTATGGCTCTTAATATGCTTAACGTCTTCCCGGCTCTGAGAAAACTTAACCCGAGGATTCCCAAAGTGTGTGCCGGACTTGTCGGTAAAAGCGCCAACAGAGGGCCTTTTATTGTAGGTCTGCTCAACGGTTTAATGCCCTGCGGACCGTTACAGGCTATGCAGTTGTATGCATTGGGGACGGGCAGTTTTATCGCAGGGGCTGCGTCGATGTTTTTCTTTGGCCTCGGGACCGTTCCGCTGATGTTCGGACTCGGTGCGATCAGTTCGTTTTTGAGCGGCCAATTTACGCGCAAAATGATGAAGGCCGGCGCTGTTTTGGTAATGGTGCTAGGTATCATAATGTTAGGCAGAGGACTCAGCCTTTCCGGAATTTCGATGTTTCCGACAGGAACCGAAGGTGTTGTGGCTTCAGTGAAAGGCAACAGCCAGACAGTTGTTACCACCCTGGAACCGGGAAGGTATACGCCGATTGTTGTGCAAAAAGGTATCCCTGTAAAATGGACTATTCGCGCGGACGAGGATGATCTGAACGGCTGCAACAACCCAATTGTCATACCCAGGTACAATCTGACCAAAGAATTAAAGCCCGGGGATAATGTTATTGAGTTTGTGCCTACCGAAGAGGGTGACATAGTTTATACTTGCTGGATGGGTATGATCAGAAGCAGTATAACGGTAGTGGAGGATATTAATAACATTCGAAGCTAAGGATATATTTTTAATAAGGATATATTTGATTAAACAGAAATTATTTATGATTGAATAAAAAATATTTTTGATTGAATTTTGGCCCTGAATTTTATAAACTTTTATAGGCTCAAATGATAGACGGCAACAAAAAGTTTTAAATTAAAGGTGAATGGGATGCAACACAAATTTTCCAGAACCGAGTTGTTAATCGGGGAAGAAGGATTGAAAAAGTTAAGAGAAAGCAAGGTAATTATCTTTGGCTTGGGCGGGGTAGGTTCGTTCACGGCGGAAGCTTTGGCTCGAACCGGGATAGGGAGCTTTAAGCTGGTCGATTTTGACGAGGTCTGTCTGACAAATATTAACAGACAGCTCCATGCTCTGCATTCGACAATAGGAATGCCTAAAGTGGAAGTAATGAAACAGCGGCTTTTGGACATCAATCCCGAAGCCCGGATAGAAACTTATCAAACTTTCTACACGGAAAAAGACGCGGACTTTTTCTTTGCCGATAAGCCTGACTACGTTGTGGATGCTATTGATACGGTCCAGAGCAAAGTCAGCCTGGCCATAGAATGTCACAACAGAAAAATACCTTTTATTTCCTGTATGGGAGCGGGCAATAGGCTGAATGCGCTGAGTTTCAGAGTCGCCGATATTTCCGAAAGCTACGGTTGCCCACTGGCGAAAGCGGTAAGGAAGCTTTTGCGCAAACACGGTATTACCCAGGGGTTTAAAGTAGTCTTTTCTCCGGAAGCGCCTTTAAAACCGTTGGAATTGGAAGTCGGCTGTGCAACCAATTGTATATGTCCAAGCGGTGACGCCCACTGTTCCAAAAAACGCCAGATTCCCGGAAGCATTTCTTTTGTGCCTTCCGTTGCCGGGTTACTGATGGCCGGAGAAGTGGTAAGGGATATATTAGGAATAAATCCAAGTCTTTCTTCTTAGCCAATCGAGCGCTAGATTCGGTTCTTTTTTATTATCACCAAGCCGATTAGAAAGACGGTTGCGGAATAGAGTAAGGTCCAGCGAATAAATAAGGCCAGGATTATGGCCGGGAACAGGTAAACTATGCTTAATATTTGAAATAGTTTTTTATAATAACCAAAAAGCCTTTCTTTGAAGATAATTAAACCGAGCACACAAAAGAGCCAGGAAACCAGCGAGCAAATAATCAACACAAACATCATGGTCAACGGCTCGCGATTATCCGGTTCTCCCCATACGGACTGCAGAATTATTATAATTAGGCCTATTAAAAGCGGGATAAAAGGAAAAACTCTGCCGAGGAACTTGGAATGCATAAAAGCCTCCTTTAAACTCTATATCCGTTCCTTTTATAATAAATATAAGAAGGTTTGCAGGAATATTCGTTTACGGAGGCTTTTATTTTTTTATGCGCTTTTTTCTTTGGTTATCTCTTTTTGGTTGTATATTGTTTTTATTTGCCGCCGAGAGCGCGGCGTTTTTCATATTTTACTCTGGTGTTTTTGTCCAGATATTTTTTGCGCAGACGGATATTCAGCGGGGTTATTTCCACATATTCGTCGTCATTTATAAACTCCAGCGCTTCTTCCAAACTTAAAATTTTGGCAGGCTCCAGTTTTATATTTTCATCGGAGCCGGCGGCTCTAATGTTAGTCAGGTGCTTTTTGCGAGTTACATTCACGTCGATATCCTGTTCCTTGTTGCATTCGCCGACAATCATTCCTTCGTAGACTTTGGTGCCCGGCTCAATAAACATTTTTCCCCTGTCTCTAAGAGCATAAAGGGCATAAGCCGTCGCTTCGCCAGGGTCGGAAGCTATCAAGACTCCACGGTTGCGTCTCTGGATTTCTCCTTTATATGGCTGGTATGAGTGAAACACGTGAGCCATTATACCTTCCCCGCGGGTTTCGGTTAAGAACTCGCCGCGGAAACCAATAAGGCCCCTGGTCGGAATTAGAAACTCGAGCCTTGTTACTCCGCCGGTCAGATTTTGCATATTCAACATTTCAGCTTTGCGGGTTCCTAAAATCTCGATTACGGTACCCGTGGCCCAATCAGGAACGTCACAGGTAAGGTGTTCGTAGGGTTCATATTTGATTCCGTTTATTTCTTTAATGATTACTTCCGGTTTGGATACTTGGAGCTCATAGCCTTCGCGGCGCATATTTTCGATCAGAATTGACAGATGAAGTTCGCCCCGGCCGGAAACAAGAAAAGTGTCCATATTATCCGTTTCTTCAACCCTTAAGCTGACATTGGTTTCAAGTTCTTTGAACAGTCGTTCTCTAAGTTTGCGGGAAGTAACGTGTTTGCCTTCGGTCCCGGCGAAGGGGCTGTCATTGACCATGAATAACATACTCATTGTAGGTTCCTCGACGGCTATGGTCGGCAAAGCTTCCGGATTATCCGGATCGGCAATGGTTTCGCCGATGTTTATATCCGAAATCCCAGTCACGGCAACTATGTCGCCGGCTATGGCCTCAGAGACTTCCAAGCGTTTTAAGCCTTCAAAAGTAAATATTTTTCCCACTTTGGTTTTTTCCAAGGTTTGATCCCTTTTGATTACGACCACAGGCGAGTTGGCTTTCATAGTCCCTCGGAAAATCCGGCCAATGGCTATCTTGCCCAGATAATCATTATAGTCCAGGGTTGTCACCAACATTTGCAGCGGGCTTTCCTTGTCGGACTCAGGTGGCGGTATTTCTTTAAGGATGGTGGCAAATAAAGGCTGCAAGTCATTGGCTAAAGCGTCAGGTTCATAGCCGGCGACCCCGAGACGGGCCGAGGTGTAAACCAGCGGGAAGTCCAACTGTTCCTCGTTTGCTCCCAACTGCAAAAACAACTCCAACACTTCGTCCACCACCGCATAAGGTCGAGCGTCAGGACGGTCAATTTTATTAATAACCACTATTGGTTTCAGGTTGAGCTCCAACGCTTTGCGCAGGACGAATTTGGTCTGCGGCATCGGACCTTCGAACGCGTCAACAATCAGCAGCACTCCATCGACCATTTTCAGCACCCGTTCCACTTCGCCTCCAAAGTCAGCATGGCCGGGAGTGTCGACAATATTAATTTTTACACCCTGCCAGTGGACGGCGGTATTCTTGGCCAGAATAGTTATCCCCCGTTCTCGCTCGAGGTCGTTGGAGTCCAGGACCCTTTCCACCACTTGTTCGTTGGCGCGGAAAATCCCGCTTTGCCTGAGCATCACGTCCACAAGGCTTGTTTTTCCGTGATCAACATGGGCGATTATGGCCAAATTTCTTATTTTTTCAGCTAGCATAGAGGATTCTCCCGTTTAAAGTAAGACTACTTATATAAATTGAATAAGCAAACATATTTTTGACACAATCTTTATATTATAATACTTTATTGGCTAATTTCAAGAAAAAATGGATTTTGGCAACAGGGGCTGTAACTATTTGACGGAGTATCCAAGCTCGTTTTTCTTGCTAATTTCCAACGAGGATACTATAATTTCTTTGAAATATGAATAATTCTGAATTTAAAGAATCAGGAGAGAAATAATGAAGAACAGACGTCGTTCTTACCATATTAAAAACAGCCGTGGTTATGGATATAACCACGACTATGAAAACGGTTACGATCATATATATAGTTATGACTTTGTCAGTCGTTTTTATAAAAACAAAAAGAAAGACAGATCCCTTGTTTTAGGGCTGGCTTTGGTTGTCATTGCCCTTGCCATTGTTACGGCGGCCAAAGCAATTCCTGATGAGAGCGATAACTTTACCCCGAGCTACGGTTATCAGGGATCTGCTTATCTGGCCGAAGCGGTCCAGTCACAAAAGGACGAAGAAGAGCAGGAAACTCCTTTGATCAGCCAAGAGGATGTGGAGGTCGGCACCATAATAGACGAATACAAGGGAGTGCCGGTTTATTCCAACGGTAAAAACTATGTAGCCAGTCATGGACTGAATTTCAGCGAAGACGGTTACTACTTCGGGTATAAATGGCAATGTGTGGAGTTTGTCAAACGTTTTTACTACGAAAGATTTGGCCATGAGATGCCTGACGGAGCCGGCCACGCGAAGTACTTTTTCAATCCGCTGCTTGAGCAAGGGGAATTCAACGAGCAGCGGGGCTTGTACCAATATAAGAACGGAGGGGACGTCAAACCGCGGGAAGATGACCTCTTAGTGTTTGATGACGGGGCTTACGGTCATGTGGCCATTGTCAGCGCAGTCGGCGACGATTGGCTGGAAGTAATCCAACAAAACTCCAAATATCCGCGGGAAAAATATCAGCTCATTGTCGAGGATGGCACTTATACGGTGAAAGGAGACAAAAATCCGGTCGGTTGGTTGAGAAAGGAGTAAAGTTTATAAAAAGCGGTTATCTGGCAATAATATGAATTAAAAAGAAGCAGGATAAAGGAGTATCCTTATGAGAATACCCAATCATATCGGCATAATTCCCGATGGGAACAGAAGATGGGCCGCTGCCAGAGGCCTTTCCAAAGAGATGGGTTATAAGGAAGGTTTGGCTCCCGGGCTTAGGGTATTGGAGCTCTGCAAAGAAGTCGGAGTTAAAGAGGTCACTTTTTACGGTTTCACCGTGGATAATACCAAAAGGCCGGCCAAACAAAAAAAGGCCTTTATCCAAGCTTGTATAGAGGCCATCCAATTAATAGCAAGTCATGATGTATCGCTATTGGTTATAGGTAACACGGAATCGAAGGCTTTTCCCCGTTCCCTTCTTCCGTACACCCGCAGGACCGATATAGGCAAGGGCGGTATTAAAGTCAACTTTCTGGTAAATTACGGTTGGGAATGGGATTTGGGGAATCTTTTGGCCTATGGGCAAAAAACATCCAAGATTATTCAAGCCCTAAAATCCAGTGATATTTCCAGAGTCGATCTTTTAATCCGCTGGGGAGGACGCAGGCGCCTGAGCGGTTTTCTGCCTGCTCAGTGTGCATATGCCGATATTTATGTCATAGACGACTACTGGCCGGATTTTAAAGATGAACATTTTTATGATGCTTTAAACTGGTATGCCCAGCAGGATATTACGTTAGGCGGTTAAATACGAATTTAAAATATATTTCTGCCGGTGAAAATTTCCAGCATTTCGTGTTTAATTCTTTGTTTAATCCTACGTCTTTTGCTCGGGGTCAGTTCGTACTTGTCCGTTCCGAATAGGTAATGATCGAGATTAAATTCTTTTAGAAGCATTTTGGTATGGAAAATGTTATCCTGATAGACATTCACGTCTATCATCTGATATTTGTTCCTGATCTCTTCAGATATAAAGTTTTGAATGGAACTTATTTTATGATCCAAGAAGTATTTTCTTCCGTTTATATCCCTGGTAAAGCCTCTTACCCTGTAATCGATAATCGCTATATCCGGTTCGAAACTTTCGATTAAATAGTTAAGAGCTTTAAGCGGTGAAATTTTTCCACAGGTAGAGACATCGATATCGGCCCGAAAAGTGCTTATACCTTTATCGGGATGGTTTTCCGGATAGGTATGCACTGTAATGTGGCTTTTATCAAGATGGCCTACTACAGCTTCCCTCTTCGGTCCCGGTGATTCATTGTCGACTATTTCAACAGGGCCGTGGTTGGTCGGTTCGTTTTCGGCTACCAGCATGGTCACGCTTGCCCCCTGCGGATCGTAATCCTGGTTTGCAACGTTTAAAATATGCGCATCGATTATTTCCGCTACTGAAGTAAGTATTTCGACTAAACGATCTGCGTTGTACTCCTCGTCAATGTACTCAATATATTTTTGATGCTGTTCCTGGGTAAGGGCATAACAAATATCATAAAAATTGAAACTTAAAGTTTTTGTTAAGTTATTAAACCCATATAACTTCAGTTTCTTATTAATAGGTTTTATTTCCATTTGCCTCACCAGTTTATAAAAAATAGCAGCGCATTTGGCTTTAAGTATCTTTTAGTATTATTTCGGGTGCTTCCAAAATTATATACATTAATTGACGTAGGTTCAACCATAGAAACGGAATTAATTTATTATTCTTACATAAAATCTTTAACTTTGGGATAATTTTTGCGAAAATAGGAGTAAAAATTGTTTTTAGTATCCGATTGGGATAGATCAAAGCAATAGAACTGAAGAAAAAGCAGTGAGGGAAAAATGACAATAGGCTTTTTTGATTCAGGTGTCGGGGGGTTGACCGTTCTGGCCGAAGCGCTGCGTCAACTTCCTCAGGAAGATTATATTTATTATGCTGATACTGAACATGTTCCTTACGGGATAAAAAGTAAAGATGATGTTAGGAGATTTGTTTTGCAGGCTGTGGAGTTTATGGCCGCTCAGAATATCAAAGCGCTGGTTGTGGCCTGCAATACGGCAACAAGCATTGCGATCAAAGATTTGCGGCAAAGATACAGTTTTCCGGTTTTGGGGATGGAGCCGGCAGTGAAGCCTGCCGTTGAAAAAAACGGCTCCCAAAAAGGTTCGAAGAGGGTTTTAGTTGCGGCTACGCCTCTGACTTTAACGGAAGAAAAATATCAAGATTTGGTTTCCAGAGTTGATCAAGACCATATTGTGGACTGCATAGCTTTGCCGGAATTGGTTGAATATGCGGAGAAATTTGTTTTTGATCCCGAGATCGTGGTTCCGTATTTAAAAAGGAAACTGGAAGGCTGGAATGTGAGCCAATATGGAACCGTGGTATTGGGTTGCACCCATTTTCGCTATTTCGAGCAAAGTTTTGCGAAAGTTTTTCTGCCGGATACGGATATCATCGACGGCAGTGTCGGAACCGTCAGACATTTAAAGACAATACTGCAGCGGAATAATTTGGCATCCTCCGGAGGCAAAGGGGAAGTTAAGTTTTATACCTCCGGGAAAGAAGCACCTGCCGCCAGGTATCGAAAGTACTTGGATTTCTTAAGCACCCAAGGCAAATCCTATTAAGACTTAATTTTTTTGTATATTATATGCTCCATTATCATTACGGCGAGAACACCAACTACAAAACCGTTACCCAGGATCGGCTTGAGCCAGATCGGGAAGGCCATAACGACTGTATCCGGCAGAAAAGAAATCAGGATACTTAGCATAAGCGGTAACCCGATTATCAAGCCGTATTCCAGACGAAAGTCTTTCATTGAGTTAAAGGCCAGCAGCAAACCGGCAGCAAGTTGAGAACAGAGGGTGTAGATAAAGGTGCTGCCGATTACTACCGAAGGGATCACGGCGATCAGATTTAGTGCCGGTGGAAAGAAAGCGAGAATTATCAAGGCTATTCCCGTCGGGATAAGAGGATATCTGGAAGCTACGCCGGTGGAAGCAATCACTCCGGGGCTCAGGGAATAATTAACGGGTCCTATAACGGCAAAGAAACCGGCAATAGCGTTTAAAATCCCGGTCAGGGTAATGCCCTTGCTTATTCTTTTCGGCATGTTGTCCGCGTTCAGCATATCTCCTATGGACTGAATCGACCCCAAATCATTTATTGCCAGCGCGATAAAACAAATCAGAAAAGAGATCAGGGTGCCTATTTCCAGAGGAAAGATTTGAGTGTTGAAATCCGCAAAGAATCCGGATATAAAACTCGTGCTGGCTGCAGCCTTGGTAACACTTTCCGGAAAAAGAATGATATAGATAATACTTCCGAAAAGCATTCCCCAGACTATTAAAGTGGATTTCCAAATTCCCGTTAGAATTTTATTGGCCAGAAATAGGCTGAAGACAAAGACCAAAGCAAAAACAAGATTCGTTAAAGGGCTGATTGTGGCTGAATTGGCAAAGAGCAGATCTATAATCATCGGAATTAGTGTAAAGCTTATGAGCATTAATATGGTAACTACCACACGAGGGGTAAAGAGCTTCTTTAAGTGTCCGAACAAACCGCTGATACTTAGTATGGTCAAAATAAGCCCGCCAAACATTATGGAAGAGTAAACCGTGTTTATTTCGCTGCCTTGACTTGCGGTAATTCCTACCAATAAAACCGCTGCGGGTCCTATAACCAGCGGTAACTTATGACCCCAGATAACCTGCACCAATATGGAAAGGCCGATTACAAAAAATACTTTCTGGATGTATATTAGCTGCCTGTTCGGATCATCAAACTGCAGAGTAGCCACTATCTTGCCCACGATAATTATCATCGGCATTGCGATGGCCAGCCATTGCAAACCGAACAGGATATTCCGCCAAAAAGAGGGTTTATCTTCCAGTCGATACTTTAGATTAAGCTTATCCATGTTGCACCGTCCTTTACGACATTTTTAAATATCCGATTCTTCGGATATTATTATCTACTATTAATTCGCAGATTTCAAACATTTAGCGGTGCTCCGACATAAAATAGCATAGAGGATATATCCATAATTTGGAAGGAGGTAGAATTCTAGTGGCACTTTTTGGCGGAGGCTTAAGCGGTTATGGTTACGGAGGTTTTGGCTGGGCCGCCGGTTGGTGGTGGATTGTAGTTATTTTAATTGTCTTCATTTTAATTATTCCCTTCTGGTGGGGCGGTTTCGGACCTGTAGGTTTTCCGGTCTGGGGTTATTAGTTCCAAATCCGAGATAATCTCATAAAATGTATTAACCATTTATTGGTAATTAATTTTTTAGGAGGCTGGAAACCTTGAGGCGATTTAATACAATTTGCTATGAAACGGCTTTACCATATTTAGGCCAACCCACCAGAATGCTTTTGAGAAACGGACAGTGGCTGGAAGGTCAAGTTGTCGGAGTGTATCCGGACGGTATCCTATTCAATTCTTCCAACCCGGGGTTGTTCTTTTATCCGTTTGCAGCCATAGCGCTGTTGGCTTTGAGTTTCGGTGTGGGCTACAGTATAGGGCGTAGCGCAGCTTATTATCCTTATAGACTGTACTATTTTTAAAACTATCTAACAGTTGTCAGTAAAAATTAACCCCTTTAAAAAATAAAAAAGTTAAAAGAAGATGATATAGAACAATTAAAAACATTTAAATGAATTGAAATAATATAAAAAACGGAAAAATATATAAAGAAAACAAAATAAAAGCTCTCCGGGATTGGTCAGATGCGGGGAGCTTTAAATTTGAGTTAATGATCTACTTAAATCCTAAATGTTCTTAAGGAGAGTATTCTAAGATGAATATTTTTTAATTAAGAGTTTGGTTGCTTGAATTTGATGTTTAAGGTTTTCGATGGTGGTTTGGGTTATATTCTCAACCTGGACGGACTTGGACTTTTTTTGAGTCATTTTCAATCACTTCCTCTTGAGTGCGATTTTGCCCTCAACTCAAATCAGTTTCTACAGATTTAGCTTTTTGCTTTTTAAATTTAAATATTCTTTTTCAAAATAGAAGATAATATGTATTCTGGTAAATAATTTGTATTCTGAAAAAATTTTTCAAGGTATAGAGGTCTGCATAAGCGGATTTTGTTATATATCGGAGCGGACAACGGTACAATAATATTGCTATTTTGACAAGAATAAGCTATAGTAAATATGAAGCTGATAATCATTTTCAAGAAGGTGAAATTATGGGCGCCAAGTACGTTAGCCTGGATCAAGTACCTATCAATGCCAACGGCAGAATAGTGAACGTTTCTTTGGACAACACCATGAGAAAGAAACTGACCGATATGGGTCTGGTCCAAGGAACGAAGTTTAAAGTTGAAGGGCGGGCTCCTTTGGGAGATCCGATTAAGATAAATCTCAGGGGATATAATCTTACACTGAGAAAAAGTGATGCCAAAAACATTTTGGTCGAACAAATTGATGAATAGAACGGCTCTCCGGAGTCAACAGGAATGCTGGCAGGGGAATAAACCCTGTATATTTTTGAAATATAAATGATAACGATTATCAATTAGGATTATGAATTAGTAGCACAAAAATTGTAGATTGATAATTAGTGGATTGAGAATTACCCTTTTTATTTTTTTGGTAATTGGGATATCAGGACTGGGGTAAACTTATAAGAGGATGAAAGGATGGAACAATGGCAAAGGAGCTAACTTTAGCTTTAGTCGGCAACCCTAATTGCGGTAAAACCAGCCTGTTTAATGTGTTGACCGGCTCGAGGCAACATGTGGGCAATTGGCCCGGCGTGACGGTTGAACGCAAGGAAGGTTTTGTCAAATACGAGGACAAGGATTTAAGAATAATAGACTTGCCGGGAACATACAGTTTTTCGGCTTCTTCGGAAGATGAAATTATCGCGGTTCAGTACATCCTCCGGGACAAGCCGGATGTTGTTATAAACGTTATTGATTCCGGCAATATAGAGCGCAACCTTTATCTGACCGTGCAGTTGCTGGAAATGAACACAAAAGTTGTGCTCGCTTTAAACATGATTGACGAAGCTGAGAAAAAGCAAATCTTTATCGATCAGCGGAAATTGGCTGAGTTGCTCGGAGTGCCGGTAGTGGCTACGGTGGCCACAAAAAACACAGGTATCCGGGAAATGTTGGCGAAAGCCGTGAGTCTGGAACATAGCGCCGAGCCTTCTTTTAAACTGGATTACGGACAGCCGGTAAACGATGTTTTACGGGAGATAGCGGCCGCATTGGAGAATTTGGGAATAGCCAATGAAAAAACGTCGCACCTTTTGGCTGTCAAATTATTGGAAGACGACAATTATGTGAAGGAATTTGTCCGACTGGACAAGCATGATTTGTTAAAACAGACCGTCCAGGCAGGAAAGGAAAAGATTCGTTCCGTAACCGGCTTTGATCCGGAAATACATATGGCCGGGAAACGCTATGAATATATTAATTATCTTATTAAAGAATGTGTGCGCAAAGGAACCGCCCAGGGCGAGGATTTAACGGAGAAGATTGACAAAATCGTAACCAATAAGTATCTGGGTATTCCGTTGTTTTTCCTGATTATGTTTCTGCTCTATATGATAACCATGAGTTTCGGGAACGATTTTTTAGGAAGTTATGTTGAGCTTGCCTTTGCCGCTTTGGGCGAATATGTAGCGGGTTTGTTGGTAAATGCTCCGGAGTTGGTGCGTTCCTTTTTCGTTGATGCATTAATCGGCGGAGTAGGTTCGGTTTTGGTTTTTGTGCCGTTGATGTTTACCATGTACTTTTTGATTTCTTTTTTGGAGGACAGCGGCTATATGGCCAGAGCGGCCTATGTCATGGACCGCTTGATGAATGCGGTTGGATTGCACGGCAAAACTGCCGTGGCAATGATTATCAGCAGCGGCTGTAATGTGGCCGGGATAATGTCCACCAGAACTTTGGATACCAAAAAAGACAGGATGATCGGCATACTGATCAGTCCGTTTATTTCCTGCAGCGCTAGGCTGCCGGTTTATGCTTTGTTTGCCGCCGCCTTTTTCGGCAACAAAAAAGTAGGGATTCTTCCGGCTTCCGGCCTGGTCTTTTTCTCACTCTATTTGCTCGGGATATTTGTCGCGATAGTTGCCGGCAAAGTCTTAAGCAAGACGGTGTTTAAACAAGAAAAATCATATTTCGTGATGGAATTGCCTCCGTACCGGTTCCCGACTCTGAAAAGCCTTTTAATTCATATGTGGGAAAAGACAGAGGCTTTTGTTAAAAAGGCCGGTACGATAATCTTGGCTATAGTAGTATTTTTGTGGATACTGTCAATTCTCCCCTTAGGGGTTACTCCGGGAAGCCAGGAAAGCCTGCTTGGTAAGATAGGCTCCTTGATTGCTCCGCTTTTTGCCCCGGCAGGTTTCGGCAACTGGGAATCGGCGGTTGCGCTGATCGTCGGTGTTGGGGCTAAGGAAGCCATAGTGGCCGCTTTCGGTTTGGTCTACGGCACAGGCGAAGAAATGCTGACCGGTGTTTTAGTCCAGTATTTTACACCCCTTTCGGCCTATGCTTTTATGGTTATGACTTTACTCTATTCACCTTGTGCGGCAACATTTGGTATTATAAAGAAAGAAACGAATTCTTTAAAATGGGCTCTGTTTTCTGTCGCTTATTCCTTTGCGATAGGCTGGAGCTTGGCGGTTTTAGTTTATCAAGTCGGTAGGCTTTTCGGGTTGTAAGTAAATACTTATTGGTTTTGGTTAGGAGAGGTTCGGATGTTAATCAAAGTTTTGAAAGAAATGGCCAACAATGAGCTGCATTCGCACACGGAATTGGCCAGAAAACTGGGGCTTGACCCGGAATTGGTCAAGCAGATGTTTCTTAATTTGGAAACAATGGGTTATATAGTTTCCGATGATCCTTCCTGTGTGGACGATCAATGCGAGGAGTGTGGCGTTTGCTGTACCAAAAAAAATAAGGCCGAGCAGGAAAATGTCAGTGCTGTAGCCACCAGGTGGAAACTTACCGAAAAGGGCAAAGAGGCGGTTCTTAAGAGCGTGTAAAAAACCGGATATTAGTATTTTGTCCAGGCCGTGGTATAATATTGTTTGTTGTCTAAGCTTGTTTGCAGTAATAGTGGTGTTCTTGGAGGAGGTTGGTAATAATGAGCGACAAAGTTGAATCCAGAGAATTTCAAACTGAAATCAGGCAGCTTTTGGATATTGTTATCAACTCCCTCTATACGAATAGGGACATTTTTTTGCGCGAGTTGATTTCCAATGCTGCCGATGCTATGGAAAAACTCCGCTATTTTAAACTTGTCGAAGACGGAGCCCTCGATCCAAATCAACCACTGGAAATTAATATTAATACTGACGAGAAAGCACGGACTTTAACGATTTCCGATAACGGAATCGGCATGACTAAAGAAGAGCTCATCGAGAATCTGGGTACCATAGCCCATTCCGGCTCCAAAGAATTCATTAGGCAATTGACGGAAGCCAAAAAAGACTCTTCGCAAGCAGGAGTGGATTTAAGCCTTATCGGTCAGTTCGGGGTTGGTTTCTATTCAGCCTTTATGGTCGCTGAAAAGGTAACCTTGTACACCCGTTCCTTCAGGCCGGGCTCGGAAAGCTGGATCTGGACTTCGGACGGCACAGGGACCTATACCATTGAACCCGGTGATGACGGTATTCCCAGTGGAACCAAGATAGTGTTGAGTTTAAAGGCCGATGCTGAAGAATACAGCAAAGCCGACAACATAAAGCGAATAATAAAGCAGTACTCGAGTTTTGTGCCTTTCCCGGTAAAAGTGAACGGCGAAAAAGCCAATACCGTCGAAGCGATTTGGATGAAGACCACTCCGGAGATTTCCGAGCAAGAATATATTGAATTCTATAGATATATTGCCAACGCTTACGATGAACCTACCTATAGATTACATTTCTCGTCCGACGCACCGCTGTCAATCAGGGCTTTATTGTATGTACCGGGGGAAAACCTGGAAAGATTCGGTTTCCACAGAATGGAGAGGGGCATTAACCTTTTCTGCAAGAAAATACTGATTCAGGAAAAATCGGAAGCGATTGTTCCTGAATGGATGAGATTTGTTCGCGGAGTTATAGACAGCGAGGAGTTGCCTCTGAACATTTCCCGGGAGACTTTGCAGGATAATGCGTTGGTGGCCAAGCTGAACAAGATTGTGACCGGGCGCTTCTTGAAATTCCTGGAGCAACAGGCTAAGAATGATCCGGCCAAATATAACGAATTCTGGAACAAATTTAACCGCTTCATTAAAGAAGGAGCGGCCACGGATTATACCCATCGAGAGACACTGGTTAAGCTGTTGCGTTTTGAATCCAACTTGACCAAGGAAGGCGAGTTAATCTCTTTGGATGATTATGTGGCCAGAATGAAAGAAGGTCAGCAGGCCATCTATTATATCAACGGTACAAGTCGGGAAGCGATTGAAGCCGGTCCCTACTTGGAAGTCTTTAAAAACAGAGGATTTGAAGTTCTTTATACTTATGATCCGGCTGATGACTATATTTTGGACAGCCTAAGGGAATACCAAGGCAAGAAAATTGTGCCTGCCGAACAGGACACTGAAGATTTGCCCGATATTGAGCAAACAGACCAACAGGCGGCTGAGGAACTGGATCAGGCTGAGCTAAATGAGCTGCTTTCCTGGTTTAAGACAACTCTGGGCGATAAAGTGACAGAAGTAAGGGCTTCGAAACGATTGACGGACAGTCCGGCTATTGTTTTAAGTCCTTTCGGGTCCCACAGCATGCACAAGATCATGCTGAATATGGCCGGGGATAAATATAAAATTCCTGCCGGTATCTTGGAGCTAAACAGCAGACATTCGATTATCAAAGGCATTAATGAACTGCGTAAGGCAAAGGATCCCTTTGCCGAAGAAGCGGCGGAGCAGGTTCTGGCGAATGCCCAATTGGCTGCGGGGCTGATCATGGATACTCGCAGCATGGTAAACAGACTTTATAACATTCTGGAAAGAGCGGTCAGCCGAAAATAAAATGAGCTCGGTATCCCTCGAAAGTACAAAAAACTAAAGGATATAGAAATAAACAAGAGACAAGAAAACAATTAAACAGTTTTAATAGGGAAGCTTACGATAAAGCTGGCACCCGCACCCGGGGCGCTTTGAACGGTAATTCTTCCTCCGCGCAATTTGACCAATTCGGAAACGATAGCCAAGCCAAGGCCGCAGCTTTGGCTTTTGGCATGGGAACGGGAACGGTCTCCTCTGAAGAATCTGTCGAAAATATAGGGCAGATCTTCGGCAGGAATACCTTTCCCGTTATCTTTTACCGTAAAGCTGTAACCGGTCTTATCCTCAGCGGTGATTATTTCTATAACGCCGTTTGTTTCCGTATGTTGAATGGCGTTGTGTATCAGGTTATATAAAATTTGTTTTAATTCATCGGCTTTGAGCGGCAACGGTCGGCTGCAACCAAGAGTTGGATGGGACAGGTCCAGCTTGTCTATATCCTTAAGATTTTGCCCGTTTAGCAGCAAGCTCCTTTTACCCAGCAAGGTGGTAAACAGCGGAACGATTTCGGGCAGCACGTCTTGTAATGACGTCTGAAGATTCGCTCCTTCCTCTCCCGGTTCTTCTTCGGAGATGCGGTTTAGGGCAAGCAGCCCTTCGGCAAGGCGAATCAGACGTTCGGTTTCTATCAGCATGGTCTGGTGAGCCGAATCCAAGGTGTTTTGGTCAAGGTTTTTATTCCGCAGCAGGATCTCCAAAAATCCCCGAATTGAAGTCAATGGGGTACGCAGTTCGTGGGAAGCGTCGGCTATAAACCTAGCCATCCTGTCTTTGGCTTCCCGTTCGGTATTTAAAGCGTGTTCCATTTGGCCTAGCATATGGTTTAAAGCTTCCCGCAACTGCATAATTTCTGAGGAAGTTTTCATTTCCGGCAGGCGCAGATCGTAACGTCCGCCGGCGATTTTGCGCGCGGTGGAGGAAATGGCGATCAGCGGTTCCAGCGGTTTTTGCAACGCAAAAGCCGTTAAAACCGTGCTAATCAATAGAATGATTAAAGCGTTGAACACATAGCTGTAAAAATTGCCTTCGAGAATTGAATCCGCATGGTACAGAGGCTCACCAATTACTGCATAGCCTACTATAGGAAAATAAACCGTGATATTTCGGCGCATGAAGTTGGAAAAGGGGTCATCCGGGGTTTCATAAGGAACATAGTTGCTGGCTATAATCGGTTTTACCAACAGCATATAACGGTTTTCTTTGGTATTGCCTACGAGAAAAGGTTCATTGGAAATGGCTTTGTCGTACAGGTCGAAGGGCAAAGGCTCATGCAGACAATCAGGGATAGCTTCGATAGGCCTTCCGTAGCTGTGGATTATAAAACTCAGTCTGCTATTGGGATAATAAAAAGCAACAAAATTCCCCGGCCGAAGTTCGGCGAGCCGCTCCGGCGGGACTTTGCTGTTTAAAAACCATTCTGACATATTATTTTTGATGGACTGATAATCCGAGTAGAGGTTTTGTTCGACGCTTAAGTACAGGGATTCTTTTAAAGATTGGTATTGGATGGCTCCAATGATCGTAAAAAAAATGATATGGCAAACCCAGAACCTTACCAGCAGTTGGCCGACCAATGATTTTTTCCTATCGGATAAACTGGCTAAAACTTTTCTTCCCATAACTTACCCCGTTACCGATTAGGTATTGGTTTCTTCAGTCTGAAGACGGTAACCCAGCCCACGAATGGTCTTGATCAGTTTATGTTCGGAATCTCCGAGCTTTTCTCTTAAATAGCGGATATAGACTTCAATAATATTGTCTTCACCTTCGAAGTCATAGCCCCAGATATGGATAAGGATTTTGTCTTTGCTCAAGGTTTGATTTGCATTCCACAGCAGATAGGAAAGCAATTTATATTCAGTCGGCGAAAGGTGCAATACCTTGCCGTCCAAAGAAATGGTCTTTTTCATTTCATCTATGGTGAAACGTCCGATGGTCCGTTTGCCTGTCAAATCCGGGAAGCGGTTTCTTAGCTGGACCTCTATCCTGGCCAGCAATTCTTCGAAATGGAAAGGCTTAACGAGGTAGTCATTGGCCCCGAGGCGCAAGCCCTTGACTATATCTTTGGGTGCGTCCTTGGCCGTGAGCATAATTATCGAAGCTCCGGAAATAGCCGGAACGGCTTCACAGAGTTCATAGCCGTCCATTACCGGCATCATAATGTCCAGAATGATGACGTGCGGCTCAAACTCGGGAATTATTTGCAAAGCGGTTTCTCCGTTATCCGCGGTTTTTACTTCGTAGCCTTCGTTAGTAAGACCCAGACTTAACATTTGGCAGATTGCAGGGTCGTCGTCAACTACCAGGATTTTAAATTTGTTGGCGGCCACTCTGGACCCTCCTTTCTCCATACAAGCTTATTATATCAAATTGAGAATAAGCTTAGGGAACAAATATTTAGTATACAAAATATACCTACCCCGGTTGTTGGTGTAGGAATTCTTGGACCTGTGCTATAATATAATAAATTTTTCCTAATTTATCGTCAATTGGAAAAGGATTTTAATTTATAATATAAAAGTTTAATAAAATAAAAGTTTAATAAAAAACTGCTAAATAAATTTAAAGGGGTGACCGGAAATGGCAATAGTAGCCGTAAATATTGTGCCGCTTGGGGTAGGGACCAGTGTAAGCAAATATGTGGCGGCGGCGGAAAAGGTGATTGTGGACCGGCCGGGCATCCACAGACAGGTCGGGCCGATGTTTACCACTTTGGAAGGAGATTTGGACGAAATCATAAAAGCCATCCGAGAAATGCAGGAGGCGGTATTTTCCGCCGGCGCAGAACGGGTGATTACCACTATTAAAATAGACGATAGACGGGATAAAAAGGCAACAATGGAATCCAAACTGTCTTCTTTACAAGCTAAGTTGGAAGGTAAGGAGTAGGAAACATGACATTGCTGTACGGGCAACTGGCGGAAAGAATATTAATCCTTGACGGGGCAATGGGGACAATGCTCCAGCAAAAGGGGCTAACGGCCAAGGATTTTGGCGGAGCAAAATATGAGGGCTGCAACGAAATTTTAAATCTTACCCGCCCGGCTTTGGTCTTGCAAATCCATGAAGCCTACCTTAAGGCCGGAGCCGATATTATCGAAACTAATTCTTTCGGTGCTACTTCTGTGATTCTAAAGGAATATGATCTGGCGGATAAGGATATTGAACTGAATAAACAGGCTGCGACCCTTGCCCGTCAGGCGGCGGACAAATGGTCAACACCCGCTAAGCCGCGTTTTGTGGCCGGCTCAATAGGGCCCACCACAAAAATGCTAACCCTGAGTTCGGATATCACTTTTACCGAGCTGGAGCAGGCTTACTTCAGGCAAGGACTGGGACTCTTGGAAGGCGGAGTGGATCTGCTGCTGATTGAAACATGTCAGGATACGCTGAATGCCAAAGCGGCCGGTAGCGGCCTTAGAAGAGCCATGGCCGAGACCAAAAGGGAAGTGCCGGTGATAGTATCCTGCACTATCGAGCCTTCCGGGACCATGCTTGCCGGTCAAAATATCGAAGCTTTTTATATTTCGATAAAACATCTAAAGCCGCTGGCTGTGGGTTTGAATTGCGGAACGGGTGCGGAACTGATGAATGACCACCTGCGCACTTTAAATGACCTAGCCGCCTGTGCTGTCATTTGTTATCCCAATGCCGGTTTGCCCGACGAGGACGGTAACTATCGAGAAACTCCTGAAGAATTTGCCCGTAAAATGCATAAATTTGCCCAGAACGGCTGGTTGAACATAGCCGGCGGTTGCTGCGGCACTACGGCTGAACATATCGCAGCCTTGGCCGAGGCTCTTAAAGACTGCCGGCCGCGGCAAGCGGCAGTAGCGGAAAAAAGCTGTGTTTCCGGCATTGAAGCTATTTGGCCGGAGGAAGACAATAGGCCTCTGCTGGTAGGGGAGCGTACCAATGTGATCGGCTCCCGCAGGTTTAAGGAATTGATCTCATCGGGTCAACTGGAAGAAGCTTCGGAAATTGCCAGAACTCAGGTCAGAAAAGGCGCCCAAATTATCGATATTTGCGTTTCCAACCCGGATCGAAACGAACTCGAAGACATGGTGGCTTTTCTGCCCTACGTACTCAAAAAAATCAAAGTTCCGGTAATGCTGGATTCGATTGATCCGGAAGTAATTGAGGCCGGGCTGCGTTTTTGCCAAGGCAAAGCCATAATCAATTCCATAAATCTCGAAAACGGCTTGGAACGCTTCGAAAGAGTCGTTCCTCTGGTGAAAAAGTACGGGGCGGCAGTTGTGGTTGGGCTGATCGACGAGCAGGGCATGGCTCTGACCAGGCAGCGCAAACTGGAAGTTGCTGAGCGATGCTATGACTTGCTTGTCAAACAGTACGATCTTGCCCCGGTGGATATAATCTTCGACCCGCTGACCTTTCCGGTCGGAACCGGGGACCGGAAATATCTTGGTTCAGCGGTGGAAACTATCGAAGGACTACGGCTGATCAAAAAAAGATTTCCGGAATGCAAAACCCTTTTGGGCATAAGCAATGTGTCCTTCGGTTTGCCCGCCGCCGGCCGGGAAGTGTTGAATGCGGTTTTTCTCTATCTGAACACGCTGGCCGGGCTGGACTATGCGATAGTGAACACGGAAAAACTGGTAAGATATGCTTCCATTCCGGAACAGGAGAAAAAGTTAGCCGAAGATTTGCTGCTTAATACCAGCGAACAAGCCCTAAAAGACTTTATCGATTACTACAGGGAAAAAAAACCTGCCGCGTTGACCTTTTCCACGGAACAAATCCTGCCGCTGGAACAGCGTCTTGCCGAATATATTGTTCAGGGGTCCCGAGAGGGTTTGGAGTCGGATTTACGGGAAGCTTTGAACCGCTACTCCCCGCTGGAGATTATCAACGGGCCGTTGCTCGAAGGTATGGAGCGCGTAGGTACCCTTTTTAATCAAAATAAATTAATCGTGGCCGAAGTGCTGCAAAGTGCCGAAGTAATGAAGGCTGCGGTAAGTTTTTTGGAGAAATATATGACCAAAGCGGAGCATGCCACGAGGGGCAAGGTCCTGCTGGCAACGGTCAAAGGCGATGTCCACGACATCGGCAAGAATCTGGTTGGAATAATTCTAAGCAACAATGGCTATAAAGTGGTTGATTTGGGAGTCAAAGTGGATTCCGAGCAGTTAATTAGCGCAAGCAAAGCCGAAAAACCGGATGCAATCGGCTTGTCCGGTTTACTGGTGAAATCCGTTCAGCAAATGCGCATTACCGCTCAAGATCTTCGTGAATCCGGTATAAATGTACCCCTAGTTTTGGGCGGTGCCGCCTTGACCAAGAAATTTACGGAGGAAAGAATAGCTCCCGTTTATGCCGGGCCGGTGCTTTATGCCCATGATGCGATGGAAGGCCTTAGTTTGCTGAACGATTTGCTGGCAGGCAAGGCTAAAACCGGTTTAAACAGGCAAATAAGTGAGCAAGAGGCGGAACCGTCCCGGATTGGGTTCGCGGGCAAAGATATTGATGCCGTGGCCGTTTCGAGCGCTACAGTGAGTTGGGATCATCCCGTTTACCGGCCCAAAACTTTGGCCAGGCAGGTACTTTGGAATTATCCGCTGCAAAAGTTAAAAGCTTATCTTGATATGCCTTTTATCTTGCGCAGATATTTGGGCGGGCAACGGCAGAAGACGCAAGCTGACGCTCAATTTGACGCTCAGATTGAGGCAACTCGGCAATCTTACCGCGACAAGGAAAAAGAATTCCGGCTAATACTGCAGGACTTTATCGACGAAATTGTCCAAAAGGAATTAATTAAAGCCCATGGAGTGTATGCCTTTTTCCCGGCTTACTCCGAAGGAAACAGCATTTTTGTGATTGACCCCGACAGCCGGTCCGCCGTTCTGGAAGAATTCACTTTCCTGCGGCAGCCTAAATCGGACGGCTTGTGCTTAGCCGATTATATCCGACCGCTTTGGTGGCAGCCAACCGGCGGGCAGCGCAGTTCAGGCCAAAATCAGCCTCAGGATTATATCGGACTGTTTGTATTGACCACCGGCCTGCAGGTGTCAGAGCTGGCCAAAGGACTGCAGGACAAAGGGGAATACTTAAAGTCATTCCTGCTTCAGGTTCTGGCACTGGAGTTTGCCGAGGCTTTTGCGGAAGAAATACATCGGATTATGCGGGAAATATGGGGTTTGGAGGACGCTCCCGATTTAACGGCCGCTGATCTGCGAAAGCGCCGCTATCAGGGAATCAGAGTCTCGCCGGGCTATGCAATTTGCCCACAAATAGAGTACCAACAAAAAATCTTCCGACTGTTAAAGCCGGAAGAGATTGGGCTCAGTTTGACGGAAAATTTCATGATGGAGCCGGAGGCTTCGATTTCGGCGTTGGTTTTTTCGCATCCGCAAGCCAAGATTTTTACTCTGACGGGTGATTCCTGATTACTTCTTATTTTCAAGATTCAACAGACTTTCATTTTCCAGGGATTCCTGGAGTTTGGCCCGATCGTAGACGAAGATATAATTTTTGGTCTTTTTAATCAAGTTTTCTTTTTCCAGATAATTTAAAAGCCTATTACAAGTTGTCACGTGGACGAATAACAAGTCCGCAATTTCCTGCTGAGTCAAATTGCAGGGCAACTTGTAATGGCCGTTTGCGTCGGGTTCATTTATGGAGCACATTTTGTTTAGCCAGGTCAGAATTTTTTCGACAGAGGACAACCCGGCAGTGTTAATGATTCGGTGGGCCAGTGTCGCATAGGTTAAATGAACGCAAAACAGAAATTCTTCAAACAAACTTTTGTCGATTTGGATTAACTCGTACAACTGTTTCTTGGTAAAAGCCGAAACTATGGTGTTTTCTACGGCTACTATTCTTAGGCGATCGGTACAAATTGAAGCAAAATTCAGATATTCCGTCTGAAAGATATTGCCCTGTTCACGGTGATACAGCTCTAACTGGGTATGGTCGTTGCGCTCATAATAAACTTTTATTTTACCGCTGATTATGTAGTAGAGATAAAGATCGTCTTCGTTTTTACAGCATTTGGCAACAATTTCGCCCTGAAAGAATTTTTGCGTAAGACCCAAGTGTACATAATTGGCAAATTTGGATTGGCGGGGAGGGTGTTTTGCAGTTAAGATCGCCTGGAAATTGTTTATTGCCATTTTCCGAACCACGCCCCTGTTTTTATTCACTACTCATAAATATACTATATTTTAGAATATATATCCATGCTAAAATTAGCACAAGCTAAATTAGGAAATTGGTTATTGTAAAGGTTGCTTTTTGGTCGCGGCTTAGTCCCGGAATTAGTTTTTAAGTAAATTTGCTCCCCTAAGAGCAGGTTTTTAAGTAAAAATAAACTGCTTTTAGGGGAGTCTTTTAAATTATTTACAGTCTCCTTCTCCAGGGCAAAGACGTATTAAAGTTTGGCAGATAGATTTGGTTTTCGTTGAACAGCTCCGGATTGCCGCTATTAAGCGGATCTGCCGGAGGAACGGAGGTTGCCGGAGAAGTCTGTTGGTTCGGGAATTGGATTTGGTTTGTAAGCGGATTTTGGAGAGGTACTTGATCCGATGGGGTTTGGAGGGATTTAGTCTTGGCTTTTATGAATGGGAAGAAGTCTTTCAAGCCTTTTGAGGGTTTTTTAAATCTAAATCTAAATTTTCCGGTTTTTGGCTCGGTAGTAGCAGTTTTTGGGTCAGCGGAAACGTTATTATCGATGTCCGGATTCAAGGCCTGATTTAATAACGTGGAACCTACTCTATTAAAAAGAGCCGTACATGCTCTGCGGGCAAGGGGATAAGCTATTCTTCTGGCGAGCGGCGGACCTACCTTTTTGACAATAGGAATGATTACTTTTTCGGCAATTAAAGGTTCAAGCTTAGGACCAAGTTCTCTCATAATAATTGGGGCAGCCTTTTGTAGAAGAAGGGAGGCTTGATTTTGCTCCACGGATATTACCTCCTTAGGTTTACAAGATAAAACATTACATTAATTAGATATGCGGTTAATATATGGAATGTGAGGAATTATTTGCCATTAATTATTGGGACTAAAGTACCGAATTTACCGATGCCAATTGACCACTATATATAGTGTTGGTAAAATAATCTTATACAAGATGTGGAAAGGAGAGGCTCGCAGTGCGCTGCCCTTTCTGTCGAAGTGAGGAAACCAGAGTGCTTGATTCTCGCCAAATTGAAGGTGGGACAGCCATTAGGCGCCGACGGGAGTGTGATGTCTGTTCCAAACGTTTTACCACTTATGAAAGGTACGAGGATTTTCAATTGATGGTCATAAAAAAAGACGGCAGAAGAGAACCTTTCTCCCGCCAAAAACTATTGGCCGGTCTACGCAAAGCCTGTGAAAAGCGGCCGATATCTATTGAGCAATTGGAAACCATCGTTTCGGATATAGAACGGCAACTATTGGATACCAATGAACGGGAAGTTCCGAGCAAAATGATTGGAGAGGCGGTTATCAATAAACTTTTTGAAATAGACGAAATAGCTTATATCCGTTTTGCTTCGGTTTACAGGCAGTTCAAGGACATTCAAAAATTCATGGAGGAATTGGAAGAACTGGTCAAACGTCGTCAGTAACCTTAAGTCAATTGCCCTCAGATTGCCGAAAGACGATTACGCCGATTATTAATTAAAAAGTCAATTATTTTGCCGATGGAACAAGAGAATTATATATTAGGAGGAATTTTTTTATGTACGTTATTAAGAGAGATGGTCGCAGAGAAATATTTAACCCGGAGAAGATTTACAAAGCGGTGGAAAAAGCCTTTATTGCCACCGAAACGCCCAATGTTGCCGAATGGTCCAAGATAGTCAGCGATCGAGTAGTTGCCGAGTTAAAGCAAAGTTATGGGGCTAATGGAGGAATTGATATTGAAAAAATCCAGGACAAAGTGGAAGACGTCCTGATGAAAACGGGCAATACCAATGTTGCCAGGGCATACATACGTTACCGCTTCCAGCACGAGATCATCCGGAATCAGGAAAAAGCTCAGAATTATACCAACAAACTGTTCAAGGAGTATTTGGGTTTAGGCACTTGGGAGATAAAGGAAAATTCCAATATGGGATTTTCGGTACAAGGCCTGAACCGTTTCGTTACCAGCAAAGCCACGAATGCTTTCTGGCAGTCCATTTTGCCGGAAGAGGTAGGCAAAGCCCACGAGTCCGGAGCTATCCACAATCACGATATGGGCGATCTCGCTCCGTACTGTGTCGGTTGGGATCTTAAAGATCTTTTGCTGGTGGGTTTTCGCGGCGCGGAAGGTAAAACCACGTCCAAACCGGCCAAGCATTTTCGCTCAGCCCTAGGCCAAATTGTGAACTTTGTTTATACGTTGCAAGGAGAAGCGGCCGGAGCTCAGGCCCTGTCCAGCTTCGACACCTATCTGGCTCCTTTCGTCAGAGCGGACAAGCTCGATTATAAACAGGTTAAGCAGGGGATCCAGGAATTCATTTTTAATGTGAATGTACCGACCAGAGTCGGCTTTCAGTCCCCGTTTTTCAACATAACCCTGGATGTAAACGCCGAGGAATCGCCGATCAAAGACGAACCGGCTATAGTAAACGGCAAATTCCTGGACACCCCTTATCGGGATTACCAGGCCGAGATGGATATGATTAATCTTGCCTTTTGCGAGGTAATGCTGGAAGGGGATGCGGACGGGAATGTCTTTAGTTTTCCGATCCCCACATATAACATTACCAAAAGTTTTAAATGGGACAGCGAAGTTGCCAACGCCATCTTTCGAATGACGGACAAGTACGGCATACCTTACTTTGCCAACTTTATAAATTCCGACATGAATCCTGAAGATGCGAGAAGCATGTGCTGCCGGTTGCGCCTGGACAACAGGGAGTTGAGAAAACGCGGGGGCGGTTTGTTCGGAGCAAATCCTTTGACCGGAAGCATAGGGGTGGTAACCTTAAATCTTCCTCTGTACGGTTATCTGTCCAAAGGCAATTGGGAACAGTATCTAGCTTTGGTTGAACATCATATGAATATTGCCCGGGCATCTCTGCAGACCAAACGGAAAACTCTGGAACGGCTTACGGAAAGCGGTCTATATCCATATACTAAGTTTTATCTGCGGGATATCAAGAAGCGTTTTGGCAAATATTGGAGCAATCATTTTTCCACTATTGGGTTAGTCGGCATGAATGAAGCAATCCGCAACTTTACCTCGGACAGCGATAATATCACCACTGTATTCGGACAGAGCTTCGCTAAGGAGACGCTGAACTTTATGCGAAAGAAAATCCAACAGTTCCAGCAGGAGGACGGGGATTTGTACAACCTGGAGGCTACGCCGGCGGAGGGGACAAGCTATCGTCTGGCAAGGCTTAATAAACAACAGTATCCGGATATTATTACAGCCGGCGAAAAGGAGCCTTATTATACCAACTCCACTCATCTGCCGGTGGGCTATACCAGCGATCTTTTCCGGGCAGTTGAGCTGCAGGATGAGCTGCAAGTCCTCTATACCGGTGGCACTGTGTTGCACGGTTATCTGGCTGAGAGCTTGGAGGATTTGGCAGTGGCTAAAGCCATTGTACGAAGGATTTTCGAAAACTACAGATTGCCCTATTTCACCCTGACTCCTTCTTTCAGCGTTTGCGAAGATCACAAGTACATTAAAGGCGAGCATTTCAGCTGCCCAATTTGCGGCAAGGATACTTTGGTGATGACCAGGGTAACGGGCTTTTACAGACCTATTTCCGCTATGAACCCCGGCAAACAGGAAGAAAAGAGAGAGACAGTCAAGTTTAGAATAGCGGGAGTAACTCCGAGTTTGTTTGACGGAGTAGCGAAGTAACCGTATACTTGAATTCGTCTTAAACCGTTATTAGACGGTAATTTCAAAATCTTGTTATGACTAATGTTTTAAATTATAGATTTCCTATGAACTTGTTTGGACTTTGCGCTCGGGGTATACTGAGTTTGGTGGTGGACAAATTATGATAGTAGCTTATGAACCTTTTTCCACGGTGGATTATCCGGGCCATATTGTAGCAACAGTCTTCTTCGGCGGGTGCAATTTCCGTTGCGGTTTTTGCCATAATCCGGCTTTAGTCAATATAGAGGAGAAGTCTGAGACTTCTCCTTCAAATATTCAGGGGATTGTTGATTTTTTGCAGAGCAGAAAAGGTTTGCTCGACGGGGTTTGTTTAACGGGCGGCGAACCGCTGCTGTCACCGGAGCTGCTTTCGTTGGTAAAAAAAATAAAAGAACTTGGTACGGAGGAAGGAAATAAAGCTAATAAAGGGCAGTTTAAAATCAAACTCGACACTAATGGTAGCAACCTGGTCAGACTTCAGCAAACGGCTCCATATTTGGATTATATAGCGATGGACATCAAGGCAACTCCGGAAAAGTATGATGCGCTGACAGGGCTAAAAAACAGCTGGGAGAAGGTGGCACTGACCATAGAGTGGATCAAAGAAAGCGGTATACCCTATGAATTCCGGACAACGGTGCTGCCGGTTTGGCATACTTTTGAAGATTTAAAGTCTATCCGTAGATACTTAGGTCCAGACACCAATTGGGTGCTCCAGCAGTTCCGCGAGCCTCCCGGCGGCGTATTGGCTCAAATAAAATATGAAGCTTATCCGGATGCCTGGTTAAAGGAAATAGGGCAAAAATTAAACTGTAAAGTGCGGGGTACGCGTTGATATTTTTGAAAAGGAGCAAGGAAATGCAACAAAAAGTTAATCAGAAAATGAAACAATTTAAAAAGACGGATCAACTCAAACTGTACAATGTAATTTTCCCTATCTGGTTTATGCTGTTTATACCGCCGATTATTATTATCACGCTTATAGGCAATTTTGTTATTGATTCGTTAGTATTAATAGCTTGCTTTTTCTTATTTGAGCTCGCTGAACGAATAAGTCTGAAAGAGTTTTATACTGCCGGTATATTGAAGGTTTGGCTGTTTGGTTTTTTGGCCGATATTGCCGGTGCTGCAATATTATTTGTCTTTGGAATTTTCGGGAATTATTTAGGATTGCCTCACGATTTGATTTCAGCAATAGATTTTGATCCGTTTAGCAACCCTTTGGCTGTCGTTCTGATATTATTCGCGATGCTGGTTTCTGCCGCGCTAATTTTTTTACTGAATTACAATATTACTTTCAAAGAGCAAATCAAAGAAAAGAATTTGCGTTTAAAGATTGCTCTTACGCTGGCCCTGGTCACCATGCCTTGGACCTTTTTGTTGCCGACAAAATGGTTTTATTATTCTTCGTTATGGTAATATAGATTTTGTGCAGTAAGCTTAAAATAGAA
>ENA-UPSB01001366-UPSB01001366.1-bioreactor-metagenome-genome-assembly--contig:-NODE-1366-length-29152-cov-6.439564_pt1 | contig 29152 bp, 23 predicted proteins | sample MGYA00238182_ERZ773286 | MGnify/ENA primary metagenome ERZ773286 (study PRJEB29026, sample SAMN07631240) | bioreactor metagenome | isolation source: Switchgrass digestor | place: USA: Dartmouth...
GGTGGCTCTCAGGGAGGAGCCCTGACCCTGGCATGTGCTGCTCTGGAACCGAGGATAAGGCGGCTGGCCCCTATTTATCCATTTCTGTGCGACTATAAGAGAGTATGGGAAATGGATCTTGCAATGAATGCCTACGCCGAGCTGAAAGATTATTTCCGCCGCTTTGACCCGACCCATCAGCGTGAGGAGGAAATTTTCACAAGGCTTGGCTATATAGATGTACAACATATTGTAAAGAGGATAAAAGGCCAGGTGCTTATGGGAACGGGATTAATGGACAATATATGTCCGCCGTCCACCCAGTTTGCAGCGTATAACAAGATAACATCAAAAAAGGAAATGATAATATACCCGGATTTCGGCCATGAATGGCTGCCGGGCTTTGACGACAGGACTTATGAATTTATGATGGGACTGTAAGATTAAGCAAAAAATGCAGCCTGCTAAGCAAGCTGCATTTTTTCATGCTTTTAAGCAAGCTGCAATTCTGTTGCTTCCGACAAAAATGAATTCAGCCAATAATGGATGAACTCAACACAATTGGCTGAATTCAAGCCAATTATATGTGCTACCTTGTGGCATCACCGTTATATATCTCAAAAATACTTTGCAAAGGACATGATAATAGTGTTAAAATAGTAACAAATATGTAGAAGCAAAAAAGGACAAGAATAAAAGGTAACTGAATGGAGTGTAAAGATTATGAAAGGGAAACAATTAGTAACACTGATGATTCTTGACGGTTTTGGGATAAATGAAAGGGAAGAAGGAAATGCAGTGAAGGCTGCTTACAAGCCAAACCTGGACAGGCTTATTAAAGAATATCCCAATACGATCATTCATACCAGCGGTATGGATGTAGGTCTCCCCAGAGGGCAGATGGGCAACTCTGAGGTGGGTCATACCAATATAGGGGCAGGCAGGATAGTGTATCAGGAGTTCACAAGAATCACCAAATCCATCGAGGACGGAGACTTCTTTGAAAAAAAGGAATTCCTGGATGCTGTTGAGAACTGTAAAAAGCACAACTCAAAGTTGCATTTGTATGGCCTCCTGTCCGACGGGGGGGTGCACAGCCATAACACCCATCTGTATGCTTTGGTGCAGCTGGCCAAGAAATGCGGCTTAAAGGATGTATATATCCACTGTTTCTTTGACGGCAGGGATGTTCCGCCGGACAGCGCAAAGGGTTATGTGCAAGAATTGGAGAACAGGCTGGATGCCATCGGGGTAGGAAAGATAGCTTCGGTAATGGGCAGGTATTATGCCATGGACAGGGATAACCGCTGGGAAAGAGTAAAGCTTGCATATGATGCCATGGTTTTGGGCCGGGGTCTGACGGCTGAAAGTGCAGTCCAGGCAGTGGAGGAATCCTATGCAAGGCAGGAGTGGGATGAGTTCGTAAAGCCCACGGTTATTCTTGAAAACGGTAAACCCGTTGCAACCATAGAAAGGAATGACTCCATAATCTTCTTTAATTTCCGCCCGGACAGGGCAAGGGAAATCACCAGAGCATTTGTGGATCCGGACTTTAAAGGATTTGAAAGGGAAAAGGGTTATTTTCCGGTATTTTATGTATGCATGACCCAGTACGACAAGACGATGCCTAACGTAGAGGTCGCTTTCAAGCCTGAAAGCCTGACAAATACATTTGGAGAGTATATCAGCAAACTGGGATATACCCAGCTGAGAATAGCCGAAACAGAGAAGTATGCCCATGTAACTTTCTTCTTCAACGGCGGTGTGGAGACTGTTTACGAGGGAGAAGACAGGATGCTGATCCCCTCCCCGAAAGTGGCTACATATGATCTCAAGCCTGAAATGAGCGCTTATGAAGTTACCGATGAAGTGCTCAGGAGAATTGATTCCAGGAAATATGATGTGATCATTTTGAACTTCGCCAACTGTGACATGGTAGGGCATACCGGGGTATTCGATGCTGCCAAGGCTGCAGTGGAAGCCATAGACCAATGCATTGGAAAGATAGTGGATGCAGTCCTTGCACAAAACGGTGTCTTATTGATCACAGCAGACCATGGGAATGCCGAACAGATGATTGACTATGAAACCGGTGGTCCTTTTACTGCCCACACCACCAATGTGGTGCCTCTGATTGCCATAGGGGTCGGAGATGTGGAACTGAAAGAGGGCAGGCTTGCCGATTTGGCGCCTACAATGCTGGATATCATGGGGCTGGAAAAGCCGGCTGAGATGACAGGCAACTCCCTGATAAAAAAATAGATGGGAATATAACTAATATATTTTTCTTAAATGGGTAGAATACTATAATAAGTCCGGTTTGCGAAGGTTTATTGACAAAACATTATCAAAACTTATTTACTTTTTTATGCACATACGATATCCTATAATTGTCAGACTGGATGCCGCACCACAATTCAGGTGCGACTTGCCATGCTATACAGCGTAAATCATTTACTAAAGGAGGTATATATAAAAATGACACAATATTTAGCCATTGAAAGCATTTTTGCAAGAGAGATACTTGATTCAAGAGGAAATCCAACCGTTGAGGTTGAAGTTATAGTAGAAGGCGGGTTTGTTGGCAGAGCTGCTGTACCGTCAGGAGCTTCAACCGGAGCTTTTGAAGCCATTGAGCTGAGGGACGGGGATAAGTCCAGATACCTCGGAAAAGGAGTTCTAAAGGCAGTTGACAATGTTAACAACATAATTGCACCTGAAATTGAGGGCATGAATGTATTTGACCAGGTAGCCATCGACAAGAAAATGATAGAACTGGATGGTACACCCAACAAGGCAAAATTAGGAGCCAATGCTATCCTTGGTGTATCCCTTGCAGTAGCAAAGGCAGCTGCTGAAGCTTTGGGAATAAGCCTTTACAAGTACATAGGCGGGACCAATGCAAAGACTTTGCCTGTACCCATGATGAATATTCTTAACGGCGGAAAGCATGCTGACAACAGCGTGAATATCCAGGAATTCATGATCATGCCTGTCGGTGCAACAAGCTTCAAGGAAGCTTTGAGAATGTGTGCTGAAGTATTCCACAGCCTCAAGAAAGTTCTTAAGGATAAAGGATACAATACTGCTGTAGGTGATGAGGGTGGGTTTGCACCTAATCTCAAGAGCGATGAAGAAGCCATCCAGGTAATAATTGAAGCTATTGAAGCAGCAGGTTACAAACCGGGAGCAGACTTCAGGATCGCTATCGACGCGGCATCAACCGAAATGTATGATGAAGCGAAGAAGAAGAACATGCCGGAAGGCACGTATTATTTCTGGAAGAGCGGTATCAGCAAGACCAGAGAAGAAATGGTGGCTTTCTGGGAGGAACTGGCAAACAAATACCCCATCATCTCATTGGAAGACGGTGTGGCTGAGGAAGACTGGGAAGGCTGGAAACTTCTCACTGAAAAACTGGGCAAGAAGATTCAGCTGGTCGGGGACGACCTCTTTGTAACCAACACCGAAAGGCTTAAGAAAGGTATAGATATGGGAGTTGCCAACTCAATCCTTATCAAGGTTAATCAGATAGGAACCCTTACCGAGACGCTGGATGCCATCCAGATGGCAAACAGAGCCGGATATACTGCTGTTACATCCCACAGGTCCGGTGAAACTGAGGATGCTACAATAGCAGACATAGCTGTTGCTACCAACTCAGGTCAGATTAAGACCGGTGCTCCTTCAAGAACGGACCGCGTTGCAAAATACAACCAGCTGCTCAGGATTGAAGAAGAACTGGGTGAGATTGCTGAATATCCGGGATTGAATGCATGGTTCAATCTTAAAAACAAATAATGCAATTAAAGATTGGTAAACAGACTTTGTTTAATAGTGAAGCTGACTTTATGACATTTTTAATGGGACCTTGTGAGTAAGGTCCCATTAATTGCTTATTGGGCAATTGCATACTCAACAAGTTTCAAGCGCATACCCTTTATATTGCTGCTTTCTGTTGCCGCTTTCATCAAATCTTTTTTCCAGCTCAATTTCGGTTGGTATTACTGTTAAACACAGAATTATTACCTGAACAAGCATTATGATACAAAAAATATTGCCTAGTGCGTCATTGCCCTTGTTCCTGAAAGCGGACAGCAGCATGACGGCTATTATTCCTGAAGGTATCCCTGTGTACAGACAGATTTTTGCTTCATATATTTATTTTTTCGGAGGTCTGTTCCTCCATAGCAGGCCAAACCCTGTCATAATTACAGGAATCGTCAATGAGAATGTAATGTATAATACAAGCATGAACCAAACCTCCTAAATATAATCCTTGTTCATTACTTTCCCAAATTGCTTCCTATTTCAATATATCCGGTTTGATTGCCACTGCTTCGGATTTTGCATTAAGCTGCTAATGATAGATTATTTCACGGATTTATGCTATAAAATATGTGTAATTGACAATTGTTTTAAACTGGGGCTAAATCAGTTTCTTTTGAGTTTATAAAATCATTATACAATAAATAAATCAAACAGTTGGTTTGGAGGAAAATATATGTTCCGCATTTTAGTCGTTGATGATGACAAGCACACACGGCACTTGCTGAAAGCAGTTTTGACGGCTGAGAATTATACTGTTTTTACTGCCGAAAACGGAGAAGCGGCCCTGGAAATCCTTGACAAGGAGCACATTGATCTCGTGGTGCTTGACATTATGATGCCGAAAATGGACGGCTACGAATTCACAAAAACCATCCGGGAATCCAACAATAACCTGCCGATTCTGATGGTATCGGCAAAACAGCTTCCTGCTGATAAACACAAGGGCTTTCTTGTTGGAACGGATGACTATATCACAAAGCCCATTGATGAGCAAGAGATGCTTCTGCGTATCAAAGCGCTTCTTCGCCGGGCCCAGATTGTCAGCGAAAAAAAAATTGTTATCGGTGATGTAACCCTTGACTACAGCAGTTTCACAGTGACCAAAAACGGTGTATCGCAGGTGCTTCCGCAAAAAGAGTTTTTGCTTCTGTATAAGCTTCTTTCCTATCCCGGCAAAATATTCACCCGTATTCAGCTGATGGATGAAATCTGGGGAAGCGAAAGTGAATCCGGATGGGAAACGGTAACGGTTCACATCGGCAGGCTTCGAAAACGCTTTGAAGGATGGGAAGAATTTGAGATCGAGTCCGTGCGCGGGCTTGGCTATAGGGCAGTGAAAAAGGTATGAGGATGAGGGAAAGAAAACGGCGTTTGGCGCTCACCATATTATTTTCCGGGGTCGTGTTCTGCTATTTCATCGTTACGATGTTTGTTGTCGGGGGCATCATTATTTTCCTGATTCAAAAAGGCTTTTTCAAACCGGGAAGCGATGTTCCGAAAATCAAGCATCTGATCATCAATATTATGATAGGCAGTGTGCTTCTCGGCTCTCTTTTGTCTGCGGTTGCAAGCCGTATTCCATTGAAACCTGTGAACACCCTCATCAATGCCATGAACCGACTGGCATCCGGAGACTTCAAGACGCGTTTGCACTTTGGTAAAATGCTCGCAAAGCACCCGACCGCCATAGAGATTACCGAAAGTTTTAACCACATGGCAGAGGAACTGGAAAAAACGGAAATGCTCCGTTCTGACTTTATCAACAATTTTTCCCACGAGTTCAAAACCCCCATAGTTTCCATTGCAGGTTTTGCAAAGCTTTTGAAACGCGGAAATCTCACCGAAGAGCAAAAAGCCGAGTACATCGACATTATCGAGGAAGAGTCCCTGCGCCTTTCCGCCATGGCGACCAATGTTCTGAATCTGACAAAGATAGAAAATCAGTCGATTTTAACCAACGTTTCTGAATATAACCTTTCGGAGCAGATAAGAAGTTGCGTTCTGCTGCTTGAAAACAAATGGAGCAGGAAGAATATCGTTCCCGAACTGGATTTTGACGAGTACTATATCCGGGCGAATGAAGAAATGATGAAGGAAGTCTGGATCAACCTGATCGACAATGCCATAAAATACAGCTATGAGAACGGAACGGTGCAAATAAAAATAACCGAAACGGACAGCCGTATTCTCGTATCGGTTTCCAATATGGGGGTAGAAATACCGGAAGAAGCAAAGGAGCACATATTCCGCAAGTTTTATCAGGTTGATGAATCCCATTCAAGTGAAGGCAACGGTATCGGTCTGGCGATAGTAAGGAAAGTCGTAGAGCTTCATGAAGGTGATGTGACCGTGTCTTCAGCCAACCACAAGACGGTGTTCACGGTGTCATTGCCCAAACAGCTTAACGTGATTTGACCGGCGTTTATCCGCCGTTTTTTTCGCAATTTTTGCTTTCTGTTTGTCAAAAACTATGGGATTCCTTTTGCTGAAATCATAGGGACGCAGTAGTGCATTTTGTAAAGCGGCAATTCCTGTCTCCATTCTGCATCAGTAACTTGTGCGTACATCAACCTGAGTCCGAAAAATTATGTTCCAGTTTCGTTTCAGTTTAGAAATGAGAGATATATTTTTGATTGTCGATAAACTCAATACTACTTAGACTCGTTGTGCCGGCATTTGCCAGGTGTGCGTTTCGAGTTGAGGACATAGGGCATACTTGCCATATCTGAACCTATAATAACGCTGTATCGAATTTGCCGGCATAAAGACAATTAATACAACTTACAAATGAATTCAGCAGTATTGAGGCATTGACTGACATGGGATCTGAACCTTTTCACAGCAGCGATCATCCCTTGCCGTTGGCTGAGTTTAAACCGGTTATATATAGGGGTAATGATTATGAAAAAGTGGTTGCAGGATTTAAAATACTGTTTACAGAGAATTATGCAGGGGCGTTATGGATTTGATGAGCTTTCCCAGTTCATTTCCATTCTGGGGCTGATTTTACTGATGCTGTCTTTTTTTCTGCGTCTGTATGCTTTGTATTTGATTGCGTTTGCCCTGCTTGTTTGGACGTGGTTTCGCGCTCTGTCAAAAAACATATATAAACGGCAGGCGGAACGCAGCAAATATCTGAATGTAAAGAGCAAGACCATGCAGAAAGGCCGCCTCTGCAAAAATAAATGGCGGGACAGAAAAACCCACAAGTATTATAAATGCCCTCATTGCAAAGCCGTTGTGCGCATAACGAAACCCGGAAAGGGCAGAAAGATATCCATTCACTGCCCGAAATGCGGCAACAGCTTTGAGAAAAAGACATGAAGATGAGGTGATATGATGATCGATCCGTATGAGGTACTCGGCGTATCGCCGGGGGCTTCCCAGGAAGAAATAAAGAAAGCATACCGAAAAAAGGCAAAAGAGTATCATCCCGATCTTCACCCGGACGACCCGGATGCAGCGAGGAAGATGAATGAGATCAACGAAGCCTACGACATGCTGCAGAACCCGGAAAAATACAAGGCAAGACAGGAGCAGGAACAAAGGCGTCAGCAATATCAGAAATCATACGGACAAACCGGTCATCAGAATTACGGACGCGGTTACGGATGGCAGGAGGGTGCCGGAGGATGGTACAGTGATTTCGGTGGCTTTGACTTTGGTGACATTTTTGGGTTCGGCTTTGCAGGAAAACAATATAATACTGCACCTCATCCTCAGGCAGGAGATCCCCAGGAACTGGTCCGTGCCATTTTGGCAGTCAACAGCGGCAGGTATACGGAAGCAATCGCAATTTTGTTCCGCATGCCCAGTATTTATCGTAATGCCCGCTGGCATTACGTCAGCGCGGTTGCTCATAACGGAACCGGAGATAAGGCAAGAGCGCAGGAGTTTATACAGAAAGCAATACGGATGGAACCGAACAACCCGATATATAAACAGCTGTTATGGGAATACAGTCAAATCCGGTATGAGACATGGGGAATGAGAGAGTACACCTCTCCGTTTGCTTTTGCCGGGAAAATCATTATGGGATTGATGGCGATACGCTTTTTGACGTTTATGTTTCAATTGTTGTTTTACAGGCTGGCCTTCGGTCGTTAAACAGAAAGGAGCAAGTTATGGGTAAAGCTATAGGAATTGATCTTGGAACCACCAATAGCTGCGTTGCGGTGGTTGAGGGCGGAAAGCCGGTCATCATACCCAACGAAAGGGGTAATCGCACCACTCCCAGCGTGGTTGCGTTTACCAAAGAGGGTGAACGCCTTGTAGGCGATAAGGCATTGCGTCAGGCTATTGTTAACAGCGAACGGACAATCCGATCCGTAAAGCGTCACATGGGCACCGACTGGAAAAAGGTGATTGACGGAAAAGCATATACTCCGCAGGAAATCAGTGCGATGATCCTCCGTAAACTGAAAGCGGACGCGGAAGCATATCTCGGTGAGCCCGTAACGGATGCCGTCATCACCGTCCCGGCGTATTTTAACGATATTCAGCGTCAGGCGACAAAAGATGCCGGTCGAATTGCCGGTCTGAATGTCCTGCGAATTATCAATGAGCCGACCAGTGCTGCCCTTGCTTATGGCCTAAATAACGGCACACCGCAAAAAATAATGGTTTATGATCTTGGTGGCGGTACCTTTGATGTGTCTATCATAGAAATCGGTGAAGGGGTCATAGAAGTTCTTGCCACCAACGGTGATAATCATCTCGGCGGAGATGATTTTGATGAACGAATCGTAAACTATTTAGTGGATATTATAAAAAGGGAGCATCATATTGACATCAGGAAAGACCTTGCCGCGTTTCAGCGCGTAAAGGAAGCAGCGGAACAGGCAAAGAAGGAATTGTCAGCTTCGGAAAGCAGTTATATCATACTTCCCTATTTGACGCAGTCGCGTGGAAGCCCGATCAACTTTGAATGTACGCTTTCCAGGGCTAAATTCAATGAACTGACATGGGATCTCGTGGAGCGGACGGCAATACCTGTTCAGAACGCTTTGACCGACGCCGGTATTGCGGCATCGGAGCTTTCAAAGGTATTGCTTGTGGGAGGTTCCACCAGGATTCCCGCTGTTCAGGAAAAGGTGCGAAGCCTTACAGGGATTATTCCGTCCAAGAGCATCAATCCGGACGAATGTGTGGGACAGGGAGCGGCTATTCAGGCTGATACGCTTTCCGGCGGTACGGTGACCCTTTACGGTGACCGTAAAAGCATTCTTCTGCTTGATGTTACGCCTCTCAGCCTTTCCATTGAAACTGTGGGCGGAGTCGCTACAAGGCTGGTGGAACGCAATACAACTCTTCCGGTGCGTTATTCGAGGATATTCACCACAGCAGCACCTTTTCAGAGAAGCGTTGAAATCAACGTTTTGCAGGGCGAACGGCCGATGGCAAGGGATAACAAATCCATCGGCAGGTTCAGGCTGAACGGAATCAAACCCGCTCCTGCCGGTGTTCCGCAAATCGAAGTAACTTTTGACATTGATGTAAACGGAATCCTGAAGGTATCGGCCAAAGACCTTGATACAGGCAAAGAACAGTCCATTGTCATTACGGATAATGAGCGCATGTCGGATGAGGAAATCGAACGGGCAATCCGCGAAGCACAGCAATATGCTTCCCAGGACGGCATCCGCCGAAAGGCGATTGAGGTCAGCAACGAAGCGAATAAATGCCTGAATCGTGTCGAACAGGCACTTATCAAGGCAAAAAAGGATATACCCAAAGAGGAAAGGAAACAGATCAAAGCAGGTATTGCCGATCTAAAAAAACTGATGAAGAAGGCAAAACCGGATAAAATAAGTGAAAGCGATATTTCTGCTATCCGGGATTCAATAAACCACTTGTATTCGGCTGGCGCGAATGCCTGCCGTATAGCAGGAATCAGCACAGAAAGAGATTAAGGAGGAAAAAGATGCTTGAACTAAAGAACATAACAAAAGTCTATTCTACAGCAGGAGAAAAAATCGAAGCACTGAAAGGAATTAACCTGAGATTTCGTGAAAATGAGTTTGTTTCCATTCTCGGTCCGTCCGGTTGTGGAAAAACTACAATGCTGAACATCATCGGCGGGCTTGACGGATATACTTCCGGCGATCTTATTATAAACGGAATATCTACAAAAGAATATAAAGACAGGGACTGGGATGCCTATCGCAACCATTCCATAGGCTTTGTATTCCAAAGCTATAACCTGATACCGCATCAGACGGTGCTTGCGAACGTGGAGCTTGCCCTGACGCTCTCCGGAGTATCAAAAAGGGAACGCCGCAAACGTGCCAAAGAAGCCCTTGAAAAGGTAGGCCTGGGGGATCAGATACGCAAAAAACCTGCAGAACTGTCCGGCGGGCAGATGCAACGTGTTGCCATTGCCCGTGCCATCGTCAACAATCCCGAGATTATTCTCGCCGATGAGCCGACGGGTGCCCTGGACACTGAAACCAGCGTGCAGGTCATGGATATTCTTAAAGAGATCGCGAAAGACCGCCTGGTTATTATGGTTACGCACAATCCAGATCTTGCAGAAAGATATTCCACCCGAATTGTAAAAATGCTGGACGGCAGAATTATCAATGACAGCATGCCGCTGACGGAGGATGAAGTGAAAAGGGAAACCGAAAAGGCGCGGAAAAAGACCGTTGAAGCGCACAAAAAGAAAAAACCGTCCATGTCCCTGGGCACGTCTTTCGGTCTTTCACTGAAGAACCTGTTCACGAAAAAGGGCAGGACTGCGCTTACAAGTTTTGCAGGTTCCATCGGCATTATCGGTATTGCGCTGATATATGCCGTATCTCAGGGTACTACCACATTTATTAATTCCGTTCAGGAAGAAACGCTTTCCTCATATCCTCTTACGATCGAGGCGCAAAGCGTGGATGTCAGCACCCTGCTTTCCACTTTCATGGGAAAGGCCCAGTCCATATCAGAGCATGAAAATGATGCGATCTACCAGAAAGCCATGCTGTATGAAATGGTAAACGCTATGAATTCTCTTGAAACAAAGCAAAACGATCTGAAATCTTTCAAAAAATATATCGAGGAGCAGCGCGCAGACGAAAACAGCAAGCTGCATTCCGCCCTGGCAGGCGTTCAATATGGCTATGATTTGGATCTGCTCATTTATACTGAAAACGTTGACGGTAAGATTATGCGTTCTGATACCGAAGCATTGACGATGGAACTGATGAAAAAATATTTGGGAGTGGACATGTCATCCATGCTCGAAATGCGGGATAAAACGGTAATGGGCAATGTGTCTTCCATGATGTCATCTTCCAGGAAACTCTGGAAGGAATTGATTCCCGGCGATAACGGAAAACTGGTCAATGATGTGCTCGAAAAACAATATGACATTATCTACGGAAGCTGGCCGACAAGCTATGATGAAATCGTTTTGTTCGTCGATGAAAAAAACGAGATCGACGATATGACGCTTTATGCATTGGGCCTTAAATCGGAAGAAGAAATCAAGACCCTCATGGATGCGGCACTGAATCAGACCACCATTGATTACGAGATACAGAAATGGTCGTATGAAGATATCTGCAATATGGATTTCCGCACGATATTAAGTTCCGACTGCTATGTATATGATGAAAAGACCGGAACCTATACCGACCTGCGGGATACGGATGCCGGACTTAAATACCTGTATGACAATGCCCTGACTCTCCGTGTTGTCGGTATCGCAAAACCCAGCGAAAACTCGGTGGTTTCTTCTTCAAACAGCTGGATAGGATATACCAGCAAGTTGACCGAATATGTTATAGAGCATGCCAATGATTCTGCTGCAGTAAAAGCTCAGAAAGACAACATCCACACTGATATTTTCACCGGGCTTCCGTTCAAGGACAACGATGAATCGGTAAGTACTGAAGAGAAAGCTGCGGATTTCAGGGAGTATATTGCTTCGCTTGACAATGCCGGAAAAGCATCGGCATATGTAAAGATTATGAGCATTCCGGGTGAAGATGCAGTAAATCAGTTTGTATCCAATACGCTTTCCGGCATGTCCCGTGCCGATATGGAAGCGGCTATTGCCCCGGCAATGGCTGAACAGACCGGTATGGATGCAGAAACGATTGCAGGATATGTTTCTTCCATGAGCGACGAGGATTTGAAAGAATTTTTCGCCCAGGCCCTTGCCGAACAGTACAAGGCGCAGTATGCCGCACAGGTGGAACAACAGATGAGCGCCATGACCACCGAGCAGCTTGCCAATGCCATGGATATGGCGATATCGCAATATTCAGACGAAGATTGTGCTGTATATTACGATGAAATTCTTGAATTTTCCGATTCCACCTATGAGGACAATCTGAACAAGCTCGGTTGTGTTGATCTTGACAGTCCGGATTCCATTAATCTATACGCGTCTTCTTTTGGGAATAAGGAGGTTATTGAAGACGTCATTGCGGAATATAACGAAAGAGTCGATGACCTTGAAGAGATCACCTATACCGACTATGTTGGGCTCATGATGTCCTCCGTAACAACGATCATCAATGCGATCACCTACGTTCTTATCGCGTTTGTTGCGGTATCGCTTATCGTTTCTTCCATTATGATCGGCGTTATCACACTGATTTCCGTGCAGGAACGCACCAAAGAAATCGGTATTCTCCGCGCCATAGGCGCATCGAAGAAGAACATATCCAGCATGTTCAGCGCCGAAACTGTTATTATAGGCTTTACATCCGGGGCCCTGGGTGTGCTGATCACTTATCTGCTCTGCATACCGATAAACCTGATTTTGCATCATCTGACCGGGCTTGGCAATCTTTCTGCAGTTTTGCCTCCGCAAACCGCGCTCATTCTAGTATTGATAAGCATGCTGCTTACGCTTATCGCAGGAATCATACCATCCCGCAGTGCGGCAAAGAAAGATCCTGTGGTGGCTTTAAGGACGGAGTAATGGTATTGCAATATGTTGCTGGCCCGAAATTTCAGCAGATCAATACAGAGAAGTTTCTTCCAAAATGCAGGAGAAACTTCTTTTATCGCTCTCAAAGGGTTGTTTTCATCAGATTTTTGATAATAGTTCTTTTTATTTTGAATTTCTGCCTTTAAGCTTGTTTTTTGTTTATATGTATGTTAGAATATTATTTGTGAATTTTTCGGGAGGTGTTTTTTTTGGCAGCACTCAGGATAATTGTAAATATAATCCATATAATTTTTGCATTATCAATAATTGTTATAATATTAATGCAATCGGGAAAAACTGCAGGTTTGTCAGGAACGATAGCCGGAGGAGCTGAAACTTTCTTTGGAAAGAACAAGGGAAAGACGATAGATGCAATGCTCAGCAAATACACCGGTTTTGCAGCAATCGCATTCCTTGTGACTTCGTTGCTTTTGTATTTTTTAATAGCCAATGCATGAAAAATAGGATGAAAAACAGAAAAAAGAAAGAGGAAGCTATGTACAACTGCATAGCTTTTTTTAATGTCAGGGTATTTTATATAATTTGCTGAAATGCTGATATTACAGTTGCAAATAGTGAATAATAAATTATATAAAAATGTATAAGAACTATGCAGAAGAGGAGAAGGTATGGAAGACAGAAAACAGCGAATACTGGACTTTATGACAGAAGAAGCATACAAGCCCATGTTATTTAAGGAGTTGGCCTATGTACTGGACGTACCCAGGTCTGATTATAATGAGTTAAAAGCCATACTGGAAGAACTGGAATCCGAGGGGAAGATTTTCAGGACCAAAAAGGACAGGTATGGAATCCCTGAGAAGATGAGCCTTGTAGTCGGCCGGCTTCAAGGCAATGAGAGAGGCTATGGATTTGTCATACCGGACGATGAGGAGCTGAAAGATATTTTTATTCCTGCTGACAGCCTTAACGGCGCAATGCATAATGACAGGGTTGTGGCGAGGTTGAACAAAAAGATGACCGGGGACAAAAGTGCCGAGGGCGAAATTGTCAGGATTATAAAAAGGGCCAACAGGACGGTGGTCGGAACTTTTGAAAGCAGCCGCTATTTTGGCTTCGTAGTTCCTGATGATCCAAGGATATCGGGAGACATATTTATCCCAAAAGATGAGTTCAATAATGCAAAACACGGATACAAGGTAGTAGCGGAAATTGTTAAATGGCCTGAAAAGAGGAGGAATGCAGAGGGCAGGATAATCGAAATCATCGGAGACAAGGATGACCCCGGAAACGATATAGTTTCGATTATCAAATCCTATGAACTCAGTGAGGAATTTCCGGAAGATGTCATCAGGCAGGCTGATGCAATACCTGATACTGTTTCCGAGGATATGATAAAGGGCAGGAGGGATCTGAGGGATCTCCGTATGGTAACCATAGACGGGGAGGATGCCAAGGACCTTGATGACGCGGTATCAATTGAAATGCTGCCCAATGGCAATTACAGGCTTGGTGTGCATATAGCCGACGTAAGCCATTATGTGACGGAAAATTCGCCTCTGGACAGGGAAGCACTCAAAAGAGGTACCAGTGTCTACCTTGTGGACAGGGTCATACCGATGCTGCCAAAAAAGCTTTCCAATGGTATCTGCAGTTTGAATCCCAGAGTGGATAGGCTGGCATTCACAGTGATGATGGATATTGACAAAAAAGGAAAGGTAGTAAACCATGAGATATTTGAAAGCGTGATAAATATAGATGAAAGGATGACATACACCGATGTCTACAAGATCCTGGTGGAAAAAGACAAGGAACTTATAGACCGCTACAGTTACCTTGTGGATGATTTTCTTAAAATGCAGGAGTTGGCTTTGATACTTCGTCAGAAGAGAATGGAAAGGGGAGCCATCGATTTTGATTTTGATGAAGCGAAAATTATTTTGGATGAAAAAGGAAGGCCCATTGATGTCAAACGCTATGAAATCACCATAGCCAATAAGATCATAGAGGAGTTTATGCTGGTTTGCAATGAGACGGTAGCAGAGCATTTTTTCTGGAGCAATGTGCCTTTTGTCTATAGGATACACGAAGACCCTGATCCTGAAAAAATAGGCTCTCTGGCGGAGTTTGTGCATAATTTCGGCTATACTTTGAAAGGGATAAACAAGATCCACCCAAAAGCTTTGCAGCAACTACTGGAAAAGATAAGGGGAAAGAACGAGGAGAGAATAATAAGCACCGCAATGCTGAGGTCCCTTCAGAAGGCCCGTTACAGCAGCGATAATGTCGGACACTTCGGACTGGCTGCAAAGTACTATTCCCACTTTACATCACCTATAAGAAGGTATCCTGACCTTATTATACACAGAATTATGAAAGAGTACCTGAAAGGACAACTGGACGAAAACAGGGAAGAGTACTTTCAGAAAAATCTGCCCGAGATAGCGAAACAATGCTCCGACAGGGAAAGGGCTGCCGAAGAGGCGGAGCGTGAGACTGAAGATCTGAAGAAAGTGGAATTTATGAAAGAGCGTGAAGGGGAGATTTTCGAGGGAATAATATCCGGAGTGACCTCTTTCGGGATGTTTGTCGAGCTGGAAAACACAATTGAAGGCCTGGTCAGGTTGAGCAGCATGGATGATGATTATTATGTGTACAATGAAAAGATGTACTGCCTGATTGGAGAAAGGACAAGGAAGATGTATCGCATAGGCGATCGGGTCAGGGTTCAGCTTGCCCGGGCGGACATACCGTCAAAACAGATTGATTTTGTTCTGGTTGATACTGGGGAAGAAGATGAACATGAGGAAGACCATATGGAAAATCTTTCTGCTGAAAGGGAAAAGTCCAAAAAAAATGCAAAGCGCAAGAAAAAGAAGTAGATAGAGGGAAAGGATTTCATAATAATTAAGCCAGCTGCATAACATGAGTTTGCAGCTGGCTGTCTATGGAATAATCTATTATTATTATTATACTTGTTGTAACCGATACTATTCAACTATGAAGTTTTTGACATCTTCGCAGAATTTGTCGCAATTATCAGAATGTACTTCAACTTTTATAGGTTTGCTAAGATCAAGGCTGAATATTCCCATTATGGATTTTGCGTCAACAACATAGCGACCGGAAGTAAGGTCGATATCAAAGTCATACTTGTTGGCTGCATTTACAAAGTCCTTTACGTCATTTATTGACTTTAAGAGAATATTGAATGATTTCATTGTGAACAACCTCCCATAAAATATTTTATATGTCACGCCATTTCTAAAATGGTAAAAGCTGATTGCTACTTTAATATTAACCCGTTTGAGATAACAAGTCAATCAGGATATTGTTAAAATGGTACAAAAGAATTATAATAAAGTAGTTAAACAGCTCTGTTTATATATATTTTGCCACTTGTAGTGCATAATTAACAAAGTTTTTATTAAAATATATAAATATTTTCAAAATGTATCGGAACACCTATAGATTGCGGTGTTATATGTTTGATAATTCCCGTGTTGAAAGGAAAGGTAAATGAAAAAAGTAGCTTTTTACACCCTCGGTTGCAAAGTGAATCAGTATGAAACGGAGGCAGTATCCGAAATCTTTGAAAGAGCCGGATATGAAACCGTAGATTTTGAAGAAAAAGCAGATGTGTATGTAATCAACACCTGTACTGTTACAAACCTGAGCGACAGAAAGTCCAGGCAGACCATTCGGAAAGCCAGGAAAAACAATAAAGACGCCATAATAGTGGTGATGGGCTGCTATGCCCAAACGGCACCGGAAGAGGTTGGCAGCATTGAAGGTGTTAACCTTGTGATAGGCACAAAGGACAGGAATAAGATAATAGAATATATAAAACAGATTGAGGATGGGAACAGGAGCCTGAATGTAGTAGGAAACATAATGTCGGTGAGAGAGTTCGAAGAGCTGGACGTGGACCTGTATAAAGGACGTACCAGGGCTTATCTCAAAATTCAGGAGGGATGCAGCCAGTTCTGCACCTACTGTATTATACCTTATGCCCGGGGGCCGATAAGAAGCAAGCAGCCTGAGCAGGTACTGAAGGAAGTCGGCAAACTTGCTGAAAAGGGATTCAAGGAAATCGTGCTGACAGGCATACATCTGGCATCTTACGGAAGAGACATAAAGAATACATCCCTTCTGGATATAGTGGAAAGAATTCATGATATAGAGGGCATAGAGAGGATCAGGCTTGGTTCCATAGAGCCCACAACTGTCACACCGGAGTTTGTTGAGGCTGCTGCCGCCTTGAGAAAGCTGTGCCCCCATTACCACATATCCCTACAGAGCGGGTGCGATGCAACCCTTAAAAGGATGAACAGAAAATATACCGCCGAAGAATACAGGAGAGCGGTGTACATGCTGAGGGAAAGCATTACGGATGTGGCGATCACAACCGATGTCATGGTTGGCTTTCCCGGTGAGACAGAAGAGGAATTCGAGGAGACTTTCAGGTTTTTGACCGATATTTCACTGGCCCAAATGCATATATTCAGGTTTTCGCCCAGAAAAGGCACCCCGGCTGCAACTTATGAAAACCAGGTGGATGCCGCCGTAAAGGAAGAACGGAGCAATAGGCTGATTGAGCTCAACAAAAAAAACATGCTCCGTTTCCGCAGGGGCTTCGAGGGCAGGGTGATGCCCGTATTGTTTGAACAGGAAGTAAAGGGGAAAGATGGTTATATGGAAGGGCATACAGCCAATTATATAAAGGTGATATGCAAAGGGGAGGACAATCTCAAGGGAGAAATTGTAAACGTAAGGCTTGACAGGGCGTCGGTTGATTATATGGAAGGAACCATAGTGTAAGATATGACAAAAACATGTTGTTTCTTCAGCCGGGGCTTAAGAATTAAAAGCTGTACAATTTGGGAGCGAGTTCAGCGATTATGGATGCACTGCCATTAATCCATTTCCGTCAGCTGAATTCAAGGCAATTTTATACAGTATAACAGACGGGTGTAAATAAGCCTATATCCGACGTTGCCAAAAAATGTTGAAATATTTGGCTGCTTGTATTAGTATTTTATATATAGCAGCAATGGTCTATTTTCAGACAAGGAGTGATTGTATGACTAATAATGAAACCATGATGTTCAAGGTCGAGAAAGAAAAGGCGAATGAAGCCAGGGAGATACTTTTCAGTGTTTATCAGGCTCTGAAGGAAAAAGGCTATAATCCGATAAGCCAGATAGTCGGATATATTTTGTCCGGCGACCCTACTTATATAACCAATCACCAGAATGCAAGAAGCGTAATCAGGAGATTGGAAAGGGACGAGCTGCTTGAGGAGATTCTGACGTTTTACCTTGAAGAAAAAAGGTAGGAAATATTTCCTGAAAGAAGTCAAGGGGTTGGGTCTTATAATCAATAGCCAAAGTACTTCATCCTATATGAAATTCGACAAAGCATAACATCAGGGGTTTTCATATACTGATGTCTGTTATTTTTGTCGATTTATATTTATTCGGACAGGATAGGGAACAGGTGTAACGGCAATGGAATATGTAAAATTGGGCAAAACCGGTATAGAAGTATCAAGATTGTGCTTTGGGGGACTTATAATAGGACCGCTGCAGTCAAACCTCACTGTGGAGGAGGGTTCCGAGGTTATAGCCAAAGCTTTGGAAATGGGTGTCAATTTCATTGATACGGCCGAATTATACGGTACATATGCCCATATAAGAGAAGGAATAAAAAAATCAGGAAAAGATGCAGTTATTGCTACCAAGTCCTATGCTTACTCCGCCAAAGGGGCGGAGGAAAGCCTTGAAAAAGCCAGAAAGGAACTTGATCGCGATGTCATTGACCTTTTTCTCTTGCATGAGCAGGAGAGCAGGCTTACCCTGAGAGGCCACAGAGATGCGTTTGAGTACTACATTTCCCAGAAGGAAAAGGGAAGGATTAGGGCCGTCGGTGTATCCACCCATAATGTCGAGGTGGTGGAAGCCTGTGCCACCATGCCGGGGATTGACGTGGTACATCCTTTGGTAAACAAGGCAGGATTGGGCATTGGAGACGGAACGGTGGAGGAGATGCTGGCGGCGGTAAAAAAATGTTATGATAACGGGATAGGAGTATACAGCATGAAGCCCCTTGGAGGGGGAAATCTCCTGAATTCTTTCGAAGAAAGCCTTAAGTTTGTCATGGACATTCCATACATTCACTCAATTGCTTTAGGTATGCAGTCCATAGAAGAGGTAATAATGAATATAAGTATATTCAACGGACAGGAAGTGCCTGCTGACATAAAGGAAGCATTGAAAAAAAGAACCCGAAAGCTTCATATAGACTTTTGGTGCGAGGGCTGCGGAAGATGTGTCGAAAGATGCAAACAACGTGCCCTCAAAATATCTGATGGAAAGGCAACAGTGGATCAGAGCAAATGCGTGTTGTGCGGATACTGCAGCAGTGCCTGCCCGCAGTTTGCCATAAAGATATGTTAGAGGGAGGATAGTACGGTTGGAGTTGAAACGGTGCCCCCGTCTTGTCAATCCACCGGGAACGGGAAGAAAACAATGAGGATAATGGGGATAGATTACGGAGACAGCAGGATAGGCATAGCAGTTAGCGATCCTTTCGGCTGGACTGCTCAAGGGGTGGAAACCATACATCACAAAGGAAACATATCCTATGCCCTGGACAGAATATGTGAACTGGTAAAGGAATTGGATGTGGAAAAGGTTGTAATAGGGTTCCCTAAAAATATGAACGGCACTGTCGGACCAAGGGGAGAAAAAACCATGGATTTCATAGGGAAGCTTACCGGCAGGATTGATGCTGAGATAATACCCTGGGATGAAAGGTTGACTACAGTCGCGGCAAATAGAGCCATGCACGAAATGGGTACAAAAACTTCCAGGAAAAAAAGCATCGTTGATCAAATTGCGGCCGTTTATATTTTGCAGGGATATTTGGATATGATGGGGAAACAATATACATAGGAAATTTATAATCAATATATTTGATAAAATGGTGGGAAATAATAGAATTATATGATATAATTTATACCTACAAAATGAAAAGGAGGCATAGGACATGTCAGAAGAAAGAGACGATCTGGTAGTGCTTATAGATGAGGATGGAAACGAAGTGGAATTTGAGCATCTTGACACTATTGAAATGGATGAGAATGAATATGTTGTTCTTCTGCCCGTAGACCAGGGAAGCGAAGGTGAGGAAGACGTTGAAGAGGTAGTCATTCTTAGAATTGAGCATAATGAAGACGGGGATGATACTTTCGCAAGCGTTGAGGACGAGGATGAACTTCAGGCTGTGTTTGAAGAGTTCAAACTCAGAATGGAAGATGAATACGAGTTCTATGAAGATGACGAGGAAGACGAGTAATATATTCATACTCAAATGAAATTTTGAAATGTTTCCCGGCAGATGATTTTTTACAATCGTCTGCCGGTTTTATAATCGCATGAATAAACTTCATTGTGCCAATGGTGATACCACAGGTAATAAATGGTTTGAATTCAGCTGATTGGATAAGAATCAGCTTTTTTATTGCTGCAGAAAGGAATTTGGGAAAAGCTGTAGAATTTATAAGATATATTCTAAACAGCAGGGGGTTATTTGATTGAAAAGAGGAATTGCGGCAATATTAATATTTATGCTTCTGATGTCTACAGCAGCATGCAACAAGGGGAAAGAGCCTGAAAAGGATGCAACCGCAGACCAATCAACCGTTGAACAGGCAGAGCCATCTGATGATCAGTCTGCAACAGCGGATGAAAGTACGACGTCCGGCGGGGAAGAACCTGCGGAAGCTGCAGAACCGGAAAATGAGAAAGAGGATAATTTTATATTTCCCGAAAAAGGTATAAGACCCTTTGCTGTAATGATTGACAATGAAGGAACCAGACCGTTGCCCCAGGGAGGATTATACCTGGCACAGGTGGTATACGAAATAATAGTTGAAGGCGGGGTAACCAGGCTGATGCCGGTATTCTGGAATGTCGATCCTGAAATGATCGGTCCTGTCAGAAGTTCGAGGCATTATTTTATAGATTATGCGATGGAGCATGATGCCATATATGTGCATGTGGGACAAAGCCCGCAGGCGGAGAAGGATCTGAAAAACCTTAAAATAAACAATGTAAACGGTATTTATGTCGGAGGCGGTGTGTTCTGGGATTTGACAACGGATAAGAACAACTGGCAGGATACCTACACTTCGATGGAAAAAGTAAAAGAATATGTGAGCAAGGTTAAATACAGAACAGAAACGGATAAGAATCATGTGTTTACATACAGCCAAAAGGATACGGAACCTGCAGACGGTGCACAAAAGGCTGATAAGGTAAGCATAAGCTATTCAGGCGGTTACTACACCGGATATGAATATGATCCATCATCCAGGACCTATATGAGATACAGAAACGGCAAACCTCATATGGAGCGCATTACCGGCGAACAGCTGTCCGCCAAGAATATAATCATACAAGTGGTGAAAAACCAAAGAATAAAAGGGGATACCGAAGACAGGCAGGAACTGTTCAACGTAGGAAGCGGCAGCGGGTGGTACATTACTGATGGCAGGGCAATGGAGATAAAATGGTCAAAAGCTTCCCGTTCCGAGCCTACCAGATATACCGATGAGTCCGGAAATCTCATAATTCTGAATCCCGGACAGACATGGGTGCAGATAGCTCCATCCAGGGAGGGGGTTACGATAGAGTAGCTGTGAATGAAATTACCATTCATTTGGCATGGGTTTCCTGGGCAAATTAATATAAAAACCCAAAATTAATTTGCCGTACCAATGACTTCAGATGTGTCTTGGTAATTTTGGAGATGGTTGGAGTACTGTCCCTTTAACTCGGGCCTGTGCCTGGAATGTACTGTAACGACAAGTAAGGTTACTTCTTTATTTAATGTAAACAATGGAATTGGGAGCATGTTTCAATGGAGGATTATGTAAAGCTGATTTTATTTCTGCTGTTGCTGTTTTGCGCCAGCGTTGTTGCCGGCATATATAATTCTTTCAAAAAGCGGAAAAGAATAAGGAAAAAAATCCTTGAGTCATGGGGCAAGGTGCCAAAGGAGAAATACCGGGCCGGGGACTTTGATTCCATAGCCAGTTATTATCAGAATAAAAGGAACCTTGAGGAGAATAAGTTTATCATAGACGATATCACGTGGAACGATTTGGACCTGGAGAAAGTGTTTATTCGTTTAAACGGCACCCACTCTTCCGTGGGGGAAGAATACCTGTACTGCATGATGAGGGAACCATCCTTTGATCCGTCGGTTCTCATGGAGAGGGGGAAAGTCATCAGGTTCTTCCAGGAAAATGCACAATCCCGGAAGAAGCTTCAATACTTGCTTGAACTGCTGGGAAAGGAACGAAATGCAAATATTTCAAATTTCATGACCGACTTTTCCTATATGGAGCTGGACTATGCCTTTGGGTACAAGATTCTTGCAATACTGCCCATAGCATCCGTGCTGCTGTGCCTGATCCAACCAAAATTTGGCTTGCTTGCTTTGTTGGCATCAATTATCAGCAATATGCTCATATATTTTAAAATGAAGAGAAATATTGAAATGCAGGTGTTTTCCATTTCCTATGCCGCCAGAATGGTCAGCATAGCAGGCAAAATACTGGATGAGGACATTGCTGGTATAGACGAATATAAAAATACCATAAGGAAATCGCTGAGGAAATTGAAGGGCATTGGAAGAAGAATGTATTTTCTTATGGACACTTCAGGGGATTTTTTTACAGAGTATCTGAAAATCATATTTCTGCTGGAACTGCTCAGCTACAATAAAATATTGGAAATCCTGAAGAAGAACAGGAAAGAATACAGAAATCTATATGAGACCATAGGTTTCCTGGACAGCATGATAAGCATCGCATCCTACAGGGAAAGCCTCGGCTATTATACGGAACCTGTACTCATCAAGACTGCCGGGCCCGGAGAAAATGTGATTCATGCAAAGGAGTTGTACCATCCCCTGATAGAAAACCCTGTATCCAACTCCATTGACGTCAGAAGATCGATCCTGGTGACAGGTTCCAACGCTTCGGGAAAATCGACTTTCCTTAAAACCCTTGCCGTCAATTCGGTATTTGCCCAGACCATATATACATGCCTGGCCAGGGAGTACAGCACTGTGCTGATGTTTACCATAACATCCATGGCTCTCAGGGACAGCATTGAAAACAATGAAAGCTACTTTATAGCAGAGATAAAATCATTAAAGAGGATATTCAGCATGATCAATGATGAGGTGCCCTGTATCTGCTTTATCGATGAAATACTGAGAGGTACCAACACTATCGAGAGAATAGCGGCTTCTTCAAGGGTTTTGTTGGATTTGTCCGCCAGGAACTGCATATGCATGGCAGCGACCCATGATATAGAGCTGACAAGCATCCTTGAAGGCATATATGACAATTATCATTTCAGGGAAGAGATTACCGACAATGATGTGGTGTTTGACTACAAGCTGCACAAAGGAAAGTCCAGAACCAAAAACGCCCTGAAGCTTCTGAAACTCATGGGATTTGACAATGCCATAGTGGCCAAGGCAGAGAAAGCTGCCCGTGATTTTGAGATGAAGGGCATGTGGTCGCCAATACAGGAAAACATGAAAGAACAATGGATTGAAGAATGATAGGTTTTGAATGCTATTGAAATCACGAAAGAACATTGGAAATTAAATGAAATTAAAGTAAAAAAATACCGGCTGCTTCAATGCACCCGGTATTTTTTTGATAAAGCTATAAGATTTTCCCTGGTGTTGAGCTCGGGATTGTCTATCACTGCATCCAGCAGTCTGTCTAGTACCTTGCCTATTTGGGGCCCCTGGCTGAACCCTGCATCCAGGAGATCAGAACCGTCAATGGCCAGTTCTTTTAATGAAAGGCACTGATTGCTTTCCTTAATTTCCCTGTAAACAGCCTTGATTTCATCCAGCATTTTCAGCCGTGGCGGCAGCTTCTCGGGGTTTTGGGCCCTACGATCGGCTTCCTGGACTTTGATAAGGTCTGCAAAAATATCATCCCCCACAGTTTTTACTGCCTTTCGGACGGACCTGGGTGCAGGTTTGATATCCATGTCATGAAACCTGATCAATTTGCATATGATTTCTGTGCTCCTGGTGTCAAACTTAAGCCTGCCCAGCAATTTTCGGGACAACTCCGCACTTTTTTCCGGATGCCCATAGAAGTGATCTATGTTGTTATTATCCGTTGTCTTTGTTACTGCCTTTCCTATATCATGGAGCAGCATGGTCCAACGTAGGATATAGGTAGGTTCAATGGCTGTCAGGGCATGGAGAGTATGAAATCCTACATCGTAAATATGGTATGGGTGATTTTGGGCAACATCAAAGCACACATCAAACTCCGGCAATATATGCCGCAAGATTCCCGTATCACGCATCTGCACCATCCTTAGCGGATGATCGGACAAAATCAGTCTTGTCAGTTCATCCCGTATCCTTTCCTGGCTTATGCTTTTAATGAGGTGATGATTTCTTTTGATGCTTTCAAAGGTATCCTCCGTTATATCAAAGTCAAGCTGGGCGGAAAAACGTATAGCCCTGAGCATTCTCAGCGCGTCTTCGTGAAATCTCGCATCAGGATTGCCTACAGTACGGATTATCTTCCTTTCAATATCGTGCATACCACCAAAGGGATCTATAATACCTTCCACCGGGTGACAGGCGATGGAATTAATGGTAAAATCCCTGCGTTTCAGGTCATCAGCAAGAGACGAAGTAAATTGCACAGTTTCAGGCCTGCGGTTGTCCTTGTACTCTCCGTCAATGCGGTAGGTTGTCACCTCAAAGCTCTGCCCCATGGCCAATACAGTGACAGTGCCGTGCTTTATACCCGTATCGACGGTCTTTTCAAAAATCCCCTTAATTTCATGGGGTTTTGCATTGGTAGTTATATCCCAGTCCTGAGGCTTGCGTCCCAGTATGCTGTCCCTTACACAGCCCCCAACCGCATAAGCTTCAAAACCGTGAGCATTCAAGGTATTTATAATATGCAGCACTTCAGGAGGCATGAAAACGTGTACGTGATTTCCCAAGGGTTTCAACTGCCTTTCTTATAGTTCTCATATTTAGTATACCATTTTTTCGCATATTTTTTTGCCGAAAGGATCTTTACTACCGATAAAGGTTCTTGATGATGTTTTGCGGTTAAGAGCTGGATGCTTGCAGGACATCGTTTTGGTGTTTCAGAAAAAACTTATCCAAATCGTCAGAATGTAAATAATTAATACCATTAATGGGGAAATTAATTTTGACATTTTGAATATAATAGTATATAATAATATTGTTAAAAAATTATCAATCGTCTAACCTATGCTAAATAGATTAAGCGATAGTGAAAGGAGATCTTTTTATGGCAAGATTCACGCTACCAAGAGACATTTATTTTGGTAAAAATGCCATCGAGGAATTAAGGAACCTCAAAGGTCATAAGAAAGCCATGATAGTGACCGGTGGGTCTTCAATGCAGAAATTTGGTTTTCTTGACAGACTGGAGAGCATTTTGAAAGAGGCAGGTTTGGAGACAAAGGTTTTTGAAGGTGTTGAACCGGATCCTTCTGTGGAAACCGTCATGAAAGGTGCAAAAGCCATGCAGGAGTTCCAGCCTGACGTAATTGTTTCCATCGGAGGAGGTTCTCCTATAGATGCAGCCAAGGCAATGTGGGTTTTCTATGAATACCCTGAACTGACTTTTGATGATATAAAGACACCTTTCTCCATGCCAAAGCTCAGAAGAAAAGCAATATTTGTGGCAATTCCATCTACCAGCGGGACAGCTACGGAGGTAACCGCATTCTCAGTAATAACCGATTATTCCACCAAGATAAAATACCCTCTTGCAGATTTTGAGATAACTCCTGATATTGCGATATTGGACAGCAGCATACCGATGACAATGCCCAAGAAACTGGTTGCCCATACCGGAATGGATGCACTGACTCATGCGCTGGAAGCATATGTCGCCTCCGCCAGGTCGAAATTCTCAGATCCGTTGGCAATGGAAGCAATACTAATGATATTTGACAACCTGGTGGACTCTTATAACGGCAACGAGGAGGCAAGGGGCGAAATGCACATTGCCCAGTGTCTTGCCGGAATGGCATTCAGCAATGCATTGCTCGGGATAGCTCACAGCATTGCCCATAAGACCGGGGCCCAGTATAACCTGCCCCATGGATGCTGCAACGCCATACTGCTGCCCCATGTTATAAAATTCAATTCAAAGGTATGCATGAGCAGGTATGCGGAAGTTGCAAAGAGGCTTGGCCTTCCCGGCGGAACGGAAAAGCAGCTTGTGGATTCATTGATCAACGCCGTCAATGAGCTTAACGCTAAAATCGGTATAGCACCTACTTTCAGGGAAAACGGAGTGCCTGAAGAGCTGTTCAGGTCCACGGTTGACTTTATTGCGGAAAATGCCGTGCTGGATCCATGCACAGGCTCAAATCCGAGGAAATGTACCGCTGACGATCTGAAGAAAATAATTGAATGTGCATACTATGGAAAGGTTGTAGAATTCTGACATACAGTACAGGATTCTTGTATTGAAATGGGATTCTGATATATAGCATGTAGGAAAAGTCCTGAAAGTTAATGTAATATAACCCCCTGAAACAGACAAGGTAATAAAACCGGACCTCTTTCAGGGGGTTTTTACAGTCAGGCTTTGTTCTTAGCAATTTGTTTTGCTGTTCTGACGGTCTGGATGCAACAGGAAAGTTTCCCGTATAATGGTTCGTTTTGATGGCCTGCATGGATCAAAAAGGTTTTCCATATGCTGATTTCAACTTTCAAAAAGGTCCTACTTTTTAAGCAGCTTGCCGATAAGCGGGGCAAGCGCCCTTGCCATATACATATAGCCCAGATCGTTGGGGTGCGCACCGTCAACAGTAATACCCTCACAGAATACCGGTTCATATATGGTGCTCATGTCGATGAAGTAAACATTCTTATCACCATTGGATACCGCCCGGTCATATGTGGCTTTTATTACATCCCGGCGTCTTATTTCCTCCCCTGTCAGGTAAGGCTTCGGACGATTTAGAAAGATGACGGGAGTTGCGGGATTGCTTTGCCTGTATCTTTCATAAAGGGGATAATGGGTTTTTTCAAGATGTTCGACATTCGGTGCATTGTGATCGTAATCACAGACGAAAACCGCAGCATCAATTTCTGCCAGATAATCGGCCATTGCCTTTTCTGCCCTGGCATTACCTGAAAAGCCGAGATTTATATAATCACATTCCAGCAACTGAGATACAAAGGCCTGATAACAGGTACCCGGCCTGCTGGCACATCCGCCCTGGGTTATGGAGGAACCGTAATAAAGTACGGGTTTGCTGTTTGCATATTCTTTTCCCTTACCCAGTTTTGAACCCTTTTCAAGCCCTATATATAAGGCCTGCACTCCTGCGTAAAGGGGAAAGTTGATTGTAACATTCCAGTCGCCCCTTTCGGGGAAATATACTACGCTTTCATAATGATCCGACATGTCATATGGAGGTTTGAAAGTACCTATATACATGTCATATCTGTCGCCGGGGTGTGAGGCATACAAATCGAAACCTGCAGATCCGGTAAGCGGCATATGGGGCATCCTTGCTATATCCATATCCGTCATTTTCGCCGATATTGCAACAAAGGATGAATCGGTGGAAAAACGGATCCTACCGCCTGCAGTACACCTGGACAGGTTCACAACACCGCTGCTGACGGCAGATGCGATTTTTTTCGGCATCCTTTTGTAATACGGTTCTTCATCATCGGGTGCCAAAAGGCCATATAGGGCAAATTCCGCTGAAGCTGCGCTTCTGAAATCCGCTTCTATATTGCCGAGATCGCTCCCGACGGCAAGATTTACATCAATCTTATCAATTTTCATTATCAACACTCCTTCTCATGTCAGAGCCTTTTTTATCAGATCCATCCTGGAAAAAATCCTTTGAAACAGGTAATCCACCAGTGTTAGGGCTACCATTGCCTCCACTACTATAACCGCCCGGGGAACAATTACCGGATCATGACGGCCTTCCACCTGGATATCTATGTTTTCCCCCTGTTTGGTGACCGTCTTCTGGGTTTTGTGTATTGACGGTGTGGGTTTGAACGCTGCCCTCAATACTATGGGGAAACCGTCGCTTATCCCGCCAAGAATTCCTCCTGAGTTGTTTGTCAGCTTTGATATTTTACCGTTTTCATCCACCCGGTAGAAATCGTTGTTTTCTGATCCTGACATGGTGGAAGCCTTGAATCCGCTGCCAAATTCTACGCCCTTCACCGCTCCGATGGAAAAAACGGCCTTGCCCAGCATAGCATCCAGCTTTTCAAATACCGGCTCACCCACTCCGGCAGGAAGGCCGGTCACAACGCACTCTACCACACCTCCGGATGAATCTTCTGACTGCTTTTGTCTCATAAGGAAGTCAGCGGCTCTTTGAGCTGCATCGGCATCAGGCATGGCCAGAAAATTCTTGTATATTTGGCCTTCATCAAACCTTGCTTTATCTATATGCACCGGTCCGATGGACAGAGTATAGGCCAGTATTTTAACTCCCAGTTCCGAAAGGATTTTTTTCGCTACAGCTCCTGCAGCAACACGGGCTGTGGTTTCCCGCCCGGATGAACGCCCTCCTCCCCGGTAATCCCGGAATCCATACTTTTGATCATAGGTATAATCGGCGTGCCCGGGGCGGTATAACTTGGATAATTCGGTGTAGTCGTAGGAACGCTGGTTTGTATTATACACAATCAGGGATATGGGAGTTCCTGTGGTTTTGCCTTCAAAAACTCCGGAGAGGATTTCCACCCGGTCATCTTCTTTCCTGGGAGTAGAAAAAGGAGAATTTCCCGGTTTGCGCTTGTCCAGGTCTTTCTGTATATCATCCTCGCAGAGAGGGATACCGGCAGGGCATCCGTCAATCACCACTCCGAGGGCTTTGCCATGGGATTCGCCCCAGGTGCTTATTCGAAAAACTTTTCCGAAAATTGATCCCGACATGTTCCATCCCCTATCTTTTATCAGTAAATTTAGAAGCCGGTTTTGCCAAAAACTATCAGTTAAATGTATTATATTATATCATATCAAAAGCTCATATATTTATTCAACCTCACTAACATTTCTTCGTTTTTCTTACGCATATTCACTCAATCATGGATTTTCGTGTTTTAAAGCAAGTTATATGGACAGGCATTGTATTGTTGCACAATTATGGATGATATAGTGTATATACCAGTAAACTATGTCCTTTTTTCAGTATCACGGTCATTGATATTCACATATGCTCCGGCAATAAAACTCCCAAATTTAACTAGGTCAAAGCTCTTAATTCCTTTATTCTGCTTATCTGTGAGGTGGATGTCAGAAAGCTCCAACACGGGGTCTTAGACCATTAAGGTATAAATTCATCCCAACTATCC
>ENA-UPSB01001372-UPSB01001372.1-bioreactor-metagenome-genome-assembly--contig:-NODE-1372-length-29059-cov-6.494139_pt1 | contig 29059 bp, 27 predicted proteins | sample MGYA00238182_ERZ773286 | MGnify/ENA primary metagenome ERZ773286 (study PRJEB29026, sample SAMN07631240) | bioreactor metagenome | isolation source: Switchgrass digestor | place: USA: Dartmouth...
GCCGCGGCCAGCGAAGAACTTTCAAGCCAGGCGGAAGTGCTGAAGCAAATGGTCAGCCGCTTCCAGCTGAAGAATTACGCAAGCAATCAGCTTCCTGGCGGGACGGATCACGCAAGAGCTCTTCCGGGATGCGGGGAAAGAAAGGCCGACCCGCCGGAAAAGCCTCAAATTGCCCTTAACAATGAATTTGACAAGTATTGATGAGATAGCTTATATTAAAATCGGATTGTCATCATGGAATACTAAAGTTTTAGGATATGGTGCCGATATAAATATTGCAGTATAAGAGGCTAGTTTCTCCACTATTTATCATCACATCATATCATAGATGTATCCAGTTGGGGCATAGTATCGTCACAGATACAATGCCCCTGATGTATTTATTGAGAAAATGGTACTAATTTCATTTTAGTGTCGTTTTTTTCATGCTGTAATCAATAAAAGCGCGAGGGAGGGATCATGAGACGGAGATATTTTATGAAAACGGAAATTCAGGAGAAAACTTTCCATGTTCATCCAAGCCGGGCGCCGGATTCGATAACGGCAATGGCAGATCGGAAAGTCGGAAAGTGAAATAGATTGAACCATCGAAGCAACAATTTTAGACAAAAAGGAGGCAATTCATCATGCAATGGTTCTATAACATGAAAATAGCTGCAAAATTAATTGTCGGGTTTATTACGGTGGCGGTTATCGCAGCAATCGTAGGTATAGTAGGCATGGTAAGCATCAATAAAATTCAAGAGGCGGATTTCCTATTGTACAACGATAATATAAAAGGACTTGAGTACGGCGCGGAAGCGTCGACCCACTTTCAGAAAGTAAGATACAACGCGACGGTAATGACTGTTGCCTCGGATGCCGCCGCGAGGAACGAGTACCTCAAAAAAATCCAAAATTATTCCGCGATAGTGGAAGAAACCCTGAAAAACTATGAAGCGGCGATCATCGAAGATCATGACCGCAAACTATATGATCGGGTAAAGAAAGACTGGGACCTGTACGAAACATACATTGACAAAGCGATTGCTTTGGTCCAGGCAGGGCAAAATGCCGAAGCGCAGAATACTATTGTAAACGGAGCCGCTGCGGTAGCAACCGATATGCAGGAAGCTTTTGACGAAATATTCGAGCATAATTCCGAAAGTGCTGCGGCGACGGCTGAAAGCAATGCCGATTTTGCAAATACCGCATTCATCATCATGCTTGCTGTGATGGCGATCGGAGTGCTGCTCGCCGTATTTCTCGGAATTTTCATTGCCAGAGTTATCAGCAGACCGCTGGTTCAAATGACCAAGGCTGCCAATCGGCTTACCGCCGGAGATCTTGACGTGTACGTCGAAGCAAAGTTGAAAGACGAAGTCGGACAACTCAGCGCCAGCATGGCCACTGTAGTTAACACGCTGAAAGATATGATTGCAGAGGCGCAATCCATGACGGATGCGGCATTGGAAGGAAATTTGGATAACAGAGGAGATTCGGATAAATTCCAGGGCGGATTCCGCCAGCTCATTGAAGGCTTCAACTCCACGCTGGACGCCATTATCGGCCCGCTCAAGGTGACCGCGGAATATGTGGAAGGCATCAGCAAGGGCAACATCCCGGAAAAAATAACCGATACCTATCGCGGCGATTTCAACAAAATTAAGAACAATCTCAACGATTGCATCGACGTCCTGAAAGGGCTGATCGAGAATGCGGATGAATTGGTCAAGGCTATAGAGAAAGGCAGAATCAACAAGCGGATGGATTCGTCCGCCTTTAACGGAGATTGGGCTAAGCTGGCCGATGAAATCAACAAAGCGCTGGACTCCCTCGTCGGTCACATTAACGTGTTCCCGACGCCGGTGCTGATCATGGATACAGAATTCAACATTCAGTATATCAATGAGGCGGGGGCCAATCTTCTTGGGACCACCATCGATCAAGTCCTGGGAACCAAGTGCTATGATAACTTTAAGACCGAGCACTGCAATACGACTGAGTGCGCATGCTACCTGGCAATGAACACCGGCGAAAGGTCGGACAAGGCGACAACAGCCCATATCAATGGGGCGGATATCGAGATTTCATACAGCGGTTTGCCGCTGAAAGATAAGGATCAAACCGTCAATGCCGTATTGGAGTTAATCATTGATCAGACAGATATCGTCAACTCCATGAGGGAAGCGGAGAGTGCCAGAAAGCAAGTGGAAAGCGCCATGAGAATCGCGGAGAAACAGGCGGCGTATCAGGACAGGGAGGTCGAGCAGCTGATCTTGAATCTGGAAAAGCTTGCCATGGGAGATTTAAGCATCGACGCAAGAGTGGCGGAGGCCGATGAAGATACGGAAAGAATCGGGAAGAACTTCGAAAACATCAACGTCAACCTGCAAAAGAGCGCCAATGCGATCAAGATGCTGGTTGACGACGCAAGAGAAATGGCAAGGAATGCAGTCGAAGGGAATCTGACAAGCAGGGCTGACGCTTCCAGGCACGGCGGCATATACGCCAAAATTATTGAGGGCTTCAACAGCACGCTGGATGCCGTGATTGAGCCGATCCAGGAAGCTTCGGCAGTGCTGAAAGAACTGTCAGAAGGCAACCTGAACACTGCCATGAACGGAAATTACCGGGGCGATTATGCGGCGCTGAAGAATTCACTGAACGAAACCATTCAGAACCTGAAGACCTACATAGAAGATATTTCGAGGATCTTGTCCGATATCGGAAAAGGCAATCTGAATTTGGAAGTGACTGCCGATTACAAGGGTGATTTTGTTGAAATCAAGGACTCCCTGAACAGCATCATCCTGTCCCTGAATCAAGTCTTCGGCAGCATCAACGAGGCGGCGGACCAGGTGGCAGCAGGTTCAAAACAGGTATCCGACGGCAGCCAGACCCTGTCCCAGGGCTCAACGGAGCAGGCAAGCTCCATCGAGGAGCTGACGGCCTCCGTCGCGGAGATTGCAGCGCAAACCAAGAATAACGCGATGAACGCAAATCAGGCCAGCGAGCTTGCCGAAGCGGTGAAGGAAAATGCGGAAAAGGGCAATGCCCAGATGAAGGAGATGTTGAACTCAATGACGGAGATCAACAATTCCTCCGCAAACATCTCGAAAATCATCAAGGTCATCGATGAAATCGCGTTCCAGACCAATATTCTCGCCCTCAACGCCGCTGTGGAAGCAGCCAGGGCGGGGCAGCACGGGAAAGGCTTCGCAGTCGTTGCGGAAGAGGTGCGGAATCTGGCGGCAAAAAGCGCGGAAGCGGCAAGGGAGACAACCGAACTCATCGAAGGTTCAGTCAAAAAAGTTCAGATCGGCATGAAGATTGCGGACGATACGGCGGAGGCCCTGGAAGAGATTGTTTCCGGAATCGAAAAGTCTGCTGAGCTTGTAAAGGATATCGCCACCGCTTCCAACGAACAGGCTTACGGTATCGCCCAGATTAACAAAGGCCTTGAGCAGGTATCCCAGGTTGTTCAGAGCAACTCTGCAACCGCTGAAGAAAGCGCAGCGGCAAGCGAGGAGCTCTCAAGCCAGGCGGAAGTGCTGAAGCAAATGGTCAGCCGCTTCCATCTGAAAAATTACGAAAGCAATCAGCTGCCTGGCGGGACGGCTCACTCAAGAGCTCTTCCGGGATCCGGGGAAAGAAAGGCCGACTCGCCGAAGGAGCCGATCATCGTGCTGGACAGCAATGAATTTGACAAGTATTGATGCTTGAAGAAATCGGCGGCAAAGTAACTGACGCGGCACCAGCGCATATCTCAACGCGGTGGGATGTGTTGGATAAAAGGGACATCAGAATTCTAAGGAAAATTTAAATAAATGAATAAGTAGCTTTCTGCAATAATGTAGAAAGCTATTTATTTTTATATAAAGGTCTTCGTCTCTAAATCGCTCTATCTGATATGTTGTAATTCCTATTGCTACAGCGTAAACTATCATAAAAATTGGAATGATAACCTGGTTATACTCGCAAGTATAGCCGGCTTTGTCAGGCAGTCGTTTAATGGGGGGCTAACGAAGAGAGGTATGTTGCTGTGCGGCGGAATAACGATTCGGCTAATAAATAGCCATATAAAAAAGGGGGAGGGAATATGAAACAGAATAAAACAAAATTGTTTGCCTTGATCGGCGTAATTCTTATCGCCGCAGTAATGGTAATGATTTTGAGCGATAAAGAGGATGAGGGGGAACCTGATCACGGTGATCAAACAGAAGAATTGGATGTTGCAGACGTGTACACGGACCATTATCATTATAAAGAGGTCCATAACGGAAATGTCTATTTGATACGCAGAATAGAACCCGGGGAGGGCGAGGTATGGACGGATGACAACTGGACCGATGAGCTGTGGAGATACGACAAAAACAAAGAGGGGCAAAAGCTGTACGCCTGCCGGGGTCTGGATTTCAGAGTGTGCCCCAATGAGAAATACATATCCGTTATCGATAACAACGAAATACAGATCATAGACGCCGAAGGCAACAAGGTCGAAAATTACACGATCCAGCAACTGAGTGACGGGCAATATGCCAATGACGGCGTCATCAGCCTGACCATGCAATGGTCGGATGACGGATCGAGCTTTTGGGCGGGACTAAATGAGTTTACTTATCCTTTAATGCTGGTTAAATTGAATATTGCCGACTGGAGCAGAGCGGGGACCTACGATTTATCGGAATTGCCCCTCGGAAGTGAATTTGCGCTGAATCCCAATACCGGGAAAATCGTCTTAAGCGATTATCCGGTCATGTTTGATGCCGAAGCCGCCGCTGAGTTTGAGGAATCTCAAGCAAAGGTAACCCTCTATTGTTATGATTTGGCGGAAGAAACGCTTACCCCGGTAGAATCCTCAACTGCGAAAATGTTTAATCCCCAATGGATCGATGATTCGACAATTGAATACGATAATCCGGAGGGCCGGGACAGAATAAGGTATAGCCTGGAAAGCTGAATTTCATTTGGAAGAATCACTGTATTAAACGAAATAAACACTCAAAAAGGAGAACTTAATTAAAAAGGAGAATTGCGATATGGCTGAAACACGAAAGATCAGACCGGCGACGCCGGAAGATTATGAACAAATTCTGAGACTGAACGAGGAGTCCGTGCATTTTTTGTCGCCTCTGTCGAAAGAGAAGCTCGAGCATCTGCACCGGCAATCCGAACTTCTGACGGTAGTTGAAGTGGACGGCGCCGTGGAAGCCTTTGTACTCGCTTTGAGAGAGGGAAAGGACTATGACAGCGTGAATTATACTTGGTTTGCAAGGAATTATGATAAATTCCTGTATATCGACAGGGTGGTCGTCTCTTTAAGGCAGCAGTCCTCCGGGCTGGGCAAACTGCTTTACGAGGAAGTATTCAAGCATGCCGATGCAACCGGCGTTCCGGCCGTAACCGCGGAAATCGACATTGAGCCGCCGAATCCGGTTTCCTTGAAATTCCATGAGCGGTTCGGCTTTCAGGAAGTAGGAAGACAACCGGTTGCGGGCGGCAAAAAGATCGTATCCCTGCAAGCCGCCCAATTGAAAGGAGACCGGCAATAGAAACTGCCGCCATGGCCGGCGAGGCTTTGGCGGCAGTTTTCAGTTCATCGTAGTCATGGCGGGTTTGTTATGCCGCCGATGGGTCATGACGTCAAAGGCGTCCAGGATAGATATAATACGTGCCATAAGGGGAATCTCTTCTCCCTTAAGACCCTGCGGATATCCCTCGCTGTTCCACCATTCGTGGTGATATAGGATGATATCTGCAAGATGGGCGAATTCTCCGGAGGCTTGGGCAAGTCGATAACCGATTTCCACATGCTTCCGCATATGATCAGCCATGTCGTCAGACCCCAAAAAACTGAACCTTTTTGACTTTGGTTTTCAGGAACAGCAAAGTACCCCACGATAATGAAATAATAAAACTTCGCCGAATGGCATTTTTTCGATATTGTCAGGCGGGCGCGCGCATGGAAAGGCAGGTTAGGTTTCCGCATGGCAAGCTTATTGATTTTGTTGCATTCGAGTAAAATAGTTGAATAATCCGGGCGCAACAAACTCGCTCATGTCCTCGGCCCGGGAAAGAAGATCCAAGAATATATCCAGACTTCGCGCAAAATTACCGGATAAGAGAGCAGTGGACTGGTCGATTATTCCCTGAACTTGAAGCTCGCGCAATCTTCTCCTCCATTCGCTTTCGCTCAGGGAAGTAGCGGCGGCTTCCATGGCGGCCCTGGCATCTGCGTTCTGGTAAAGAAGCGGAATAATTCGAATTACCTCGTCATTATCGCCGTCCATCTGGGCGGTGGTATATCGATCGACCAAATCGATATACTCATTCAATTTCTGAACCAAATCCGCCGCAAACGTTTCTCCGTATATATTCTTCAGTTCATCGCCAAAATCGACAACCACTCTTTTTAAGCGATCAAACGTGGCTTCTTTATCCCCTATATTTACAAATTTGCTTAGCATATAATTCCTGAGCCATACCTGAAGATCAAACCAAAACATGCCGACATTCTGTATGGTTCTCATCTGTTCATAGGTAATGCACGCATCGCCTTCCTGGGCCAGCAGGGTTTTGCCGGAGGTAATATAGTTGAATATGCCTTCCGCAAAGGCATCGCCCATATTATTCGTTAATTCCGTAATGGAATCATATAGGACGATATCTTCGTTCAAATTGCCTAGTGACAATAGATTAGCCGATCGGATTAAATATTGAATGTAGGCATTAAACAAATTTCTATATTCGTTTGTAGCCCAATAAGGGTTAATTTCAGCTAAAAAAACTCCTCTTGTGTAGACATTGTCGAATATGCGCTGGACATTTCGGTCGATTGTCTCCACATTTCCCTCTATCTGTGCTGTAATAAGCTCCCTTAAGCTGATTGCAAATTCGCCCAGCAACCGGCTGTATTGGTCCCTGCTTGCCCTGCCGAAGTTTAAATGCAGCATGTTTCCGATATCCAGGTATTCAAGATACAGGCGATCGAACAATACATCCGGCGCTCCTAAATTGTAATACCGGTTGCGCATATAGATTCTTGTTAAATTGATGATCCTCCGGTAATACATTCTCATGTTAAAGGTCATCTGCATTTGGCTGTATGTAATGCATTGAGGATTGAATCTATTTTTGATTATCATATCGGCTCTCCTTATTTCATGATAATTAATATATGCATCATTTAAATTAAATAGTTCTTGGTTAAGACGGGAAATCATAGAGTCGGATTATTAGCTTTATTGCGGTGAAAATAGCCGTTGAGCGCCGAAGGATCGCGCAATATAATAATGGTATACAATGGAGGATCATAGATATGAAAAAGTGCCTGATAATCTATTACTCTTATCACCATGGCAATACGGAGAAAATAGCAAAGGCGATGGCGGAAGCGTCTGATGCAAAGGTATGCACGATTGACGAGCTGAACGCCGTCAATATTCAAGAATACGAAATAATAGGATTCGGATCAGGAATCGCTTACCGCAGACATTACGACAAACTCCTCGAAGCGGTAAGGGGGCTTGATCTGAAAGAGAAGGAAGCCTTTGTGTTCTCGACAAGCGGCGTAGGCAAGGATTCTTTTAACTCCGCCCTGATCAAACAGTTAAACAATGCGGGGGCTTCCGTCGTCGGCAGCTTTGCCTGTAAGGGATATGACACATACGGCCCGTTCAAATTTATCGGAGGCGTAGCGAAGGGTCATCCCGATGACAGCGATATCGCCAACGCGAAGGAGTTTATTCAGCGCATCGTACGATAATAGAAGGGGAAATCCGGTATAATGCGATATAATCCGATATGATCTGAACCATATCGATGGACTGTTCAATCGATACAGTTTTCCTGTACTCCTGATCCGAATCAAAGGGTCAGGGGTTATTTTTTATCGATCAGAAAGTTATTCGTATCCGGCATCATATTTATTCGTATCCAACACCATATTGACACTTATCGATATGCCGCATATAATTTGGATATCGATAGATTTAGATATCATTGATAAATATCAATATGGAGGTAATGTTGTGAATCTGTCTTACGCGGAATACGCTCCTGTCTTTAGAGCCTTATCGGATGAAACTCGTTTAAAGATTATTGACATGCTGTCCTGCGGCGAAATGTGCGCCTGCCATATATTAGAGGGGCTTAGCATTTCTCAGTCCACCCTCAGTTATCACATGAAAATTTTATCCGACTGCGAGCTGGTCAATGCGCGCCGGGACGGCGCATGGATGAGATATACGCTGAATAAGGAAAGAATTGACGAAACGCTGACTTTTTTCAGCCGCATAACGACCGATAAGGAAGATTGCGTCTGCCATAAGGTAAGGACGGATACTCCTTGCTGCCAGTAACGATACGCAGGTCATTAAACCGACGAACAATTAATTTGGAGGATTTTTATGAGTATTGAAAAAAGAGAACGGCTGTCATTTCTGGACAGATACCTCACTCTATGGATTTTTTTGGCCATGGCAGCAGGAATTTTAGCCGGCTATTGGTTCCCGTCCGTCACGGCGGCTTTAAGCGGTATGAGCACCGGGACCACATCATGGCCTATCGCAATCGGATTGATCGTCATGATGTACCCGCCGCTTGCAAAGGTGAAATACGAGGAAATCGGAAAAGTTACGGAGAATAAAAAAGTATTCGCTTTCTCATTAATACAGAACTGGATCATCGGGCCGATCCTGATGTTCGTTTTGGCGGCGATATTTTTAGGCGATAAGCCGGAGTTCGCGGTTGGTCTTGTCATCATCGGACTTGCGCGCTGTATCGCGATGGTCATTGTCTGGAATACGCTTGCAAAAGGCGACAATGAATACTGCGCGGCGCTTGTGGCTTTGAATTCCATCTTTCAGATTATCTTTTACACGGTATACATTACGATCTTTGTCACGATACTGCCCAAATGGTTCGGATTTTCCTGGGGAGGGCAGAATGTAGACGTTTCCATGTGGGATGTCGCAAAGAGCGTATTGATTTATTTGGGAATTCCCTTTGCTGCCGGTTTTATTACAAGATTCAGTTTGATCAGAGCGAAAGGCAAAGCCTGGTATGAGTCCGTGTTTATCCCGAAGATCTCACCGTTGGCTTTGATAGCCTTGCTCTATACGATCGTCATCATGTTTGCGACCAAAGGGGAACAAATTGTCAATAACCCCGTTAATGTAGTCAGAATTGCAATCCCGCTCTTGTTTTATTTTGCAATCATGTTTTTTGTAAGCTTCTTTATGTCCTATCGCGGGGGGTTCCGGTACGATCAGACCGTAACGCTGGCATTTACGGCGGCAAGCAATAATTTTGAGCTTGCAATTGCCGTGACCGTCGCCATATTCGGAATTTCATCCGATGTGGCATTTACCGCCGTGATCGGTCCGCTGGTGGAAGTTCCCGTCATGATCAGCCTTGTGAATGCGGCGCTGTTGTTTAAACGCAAATTTTTTAATGAACAGGGGTTTCCGAAAGAAAGCGCAGGTGACGAAGCATTATGAAAAAAGCAGTTCGCACAAGTAAGAAGATTAAAGAAATTCACGGCCATGAGGATACATCGCCGTGTTGTTCGGAAGAAGCTGCATCGTGCTGCTCCGGAGATAACGCGACATGCTGCTGCGGAGGCAAACCGGAGGCCGTAGGGGTTTCGACGAGCCTTTCGTTTCAGGATATTCTGGGTTTCTGCAAGGCAAGATGGGGAATCAACAGAATGAACTACAAAGTCGACCCCGGCTTGTATTACGTAGGCCAACCGGACGCCAATTCGCCGGTGCTGGTAACCGCAAACTATAAAATGAGCTTTGATTCACTGAGAAAAGAACTTTCCGGAATCTCTGCTTGGATACTCGTGCTGGATACGAAGGGAATCAATGTGTGGTGCGCCGCCGGAAAAGGAACTTTCGGCACGGCGGAGCTGATTCGCAGGATCGAAAAAACCGGGCTTCCGGAGGTTGTTGAGCACAGGACTCTGATATTGCCGCAATTGGGCGCCGTGGGAGTATCCGCCCACGAAGTGCTGAAAAAATCGGGTTTTAAGGTAGTCTACGGACCTGTGCGGGCGAAGGATATTCCGAAATTCCTGGAGAACGGAATGAAAGCCGATAAGGAAATGCGGAGGGTGCGGTTCAATTTTGCCGACAGAGCCGTTTTGACTCCTGTCGAAGCTGTAAGCGCGGTGAAGCCATCCCTCGTTATATTCGGAATCATGTTCCTGTTAAATGAGGTGGGGCTAACAAAATTCACGGGTACAGATTTGTATTCTTATATCGGTGCGGTGCTGGTGGGCTGCGTGCTGACCCCGATGCTGCTCCCCTGGATTCCGGGCAGGGCTTTTTCGCTGAAAGGATGGTTGTTAGGTCTGATTTGGGCCGCGGGTGTTATCGGCATAAACGGGGGCTTTGAACGCAACAACTATGATATTTTCATGGACATCTCCTATCTGATGATCCTGCCGGCCGTTTCGGCATACTACGCGATGAACTTTACGGGCAGTTCGACTTATACTTCGTTATCGGGAGTTTTAAAGGAAATGAAAATCGCGATCCCATTGATTGCCGCATCGATCGGATTGGGACTCGTCCTGCTGTTTGCGGGGAATCTTATGCCCAAATTGCTTTGAAAGGAGAATAGGAATGAGCGGTAAATATAAATATTTGAAAAATGCAGTTACATTGAAGCTGAAAGCGGAAAATTGCACCGGGTGCGGAATGTGCGCCGAGGTCTGCCCGCATGGTGTTTTTGCGATTGATGGGAAGAAGGCCCGAATCGTTGATCGGGATTCTTGTATGGAATGCGGAGCCTGTCAAAGAAATTGCCCGTTTGCCGCTATTGAAGTAAAAACCGGAGTGGGTTGCGCCGCCGCGGTAATCAATGGAATCCTGACCGGCGCGGAGCCGAGCTGCGGCTGTGACGGAAGCGGAAACTGCTGCTAGAGAAAAACTGGGCTAACGGAATTTCGGGTGTGACGGCGGTTAATACCGAAACAGGTCGATCACGGCGTCCAGATTGGGAATAACATTGCAATTCCGGTCCTTTTGGATGACATGGGTCATCTGGCCCAGCAAATAGTGCCAGTAAATATCGGCGAATTCTTCGGGATCGCCTTCTTTAAATTGTTTCAGCTCCTGTCCGCGCCGGAAGATCGGCCCGAAATACTTTCTCCCGAAATCATTGCTGATGGGATTTTTATCCGTATTGGGATCGATTTCCCCCCTCACAAATACGGTGATGAATACTCTGAGAGGGGGCAGGTACCCTGTCTGATAGGGATCGGATAAAAGCTTTTCCCCGAAAACCCGGATTGCTTCAATGGGCGAATCGAACGCTGCAATTTCATCCAGACATACCTGCATGGCGTCGGTGTATGCGAACAGGATATCAGCCTTTGTTTTGAAATACCGGTAGATCAATCCCTTGCTGACTCCGGCAGCCGCCGATATATCATCAATTTTTGTATTTGTATAGCCCAACTTATCAAAGAGCGTCAGCGCCACATCTAAAATCTGCTTAACCCTTTCCTGTTGGATTCTCTGTCTTTTTTCCAATGACATTACCATATGCGAAAACTCCTTTATCCGAAAAATTATATCAACAAAATGACGGAAAGTAAAGAATTAAGGGCAATTCCTGCGCCGCTTATGCGCTATGCGTCTTTTTAGTCAAAAAATGACCGGTGATTCATCATAGACTATAAATTCATCATTGACCGGCGAGTCTATGATTGTTATAATTATAACAAAATACTGAAAGGAGAAATTGATATGTTGGATCATCTCTTCAGCCCGTTTACAATCAAAGGAAAGACGATAATAAACCGATGCGTCGTGTCGCCGATGGTAACAAATTATTGCGACCGTGACGGAAAGGCGACAGAGCGGTACATCGCCTATCATGAGGAGAAGGCTAAGGGCGGCTTCGGCCTGATCATCACCGAGGACTATGCGGTGGACCCGAAAGGAAGAGGATTTTCAAACGTTGCCGGACTTTGGAGCGACGAACAGATCGAAGGCCACAGCAAACTGCCGGAACGCGTGCATAAGTACGGGGCGGTAATTATCGCCCAGATCTACCATTGCGGCAGACAGACCAACGAAGCCGTAATCGGAGGGAAACCCTATGCTCCGTCAGCGATCCCATGTCCTTTCAGTCCTGATATGCCCATTGAACTCACCCTTGAGCAGATCGAAACGATTATTGAACAATTCGGGGATTGTGCGTTGCGAGCCAAAAAATGCGGCTTTGACGGCGTTGAAATCCACGGAGCCCACGGATATCTGATCGCGGAATTCATGTCGCCTTATGCCAACAAGAGAACGGACAGGTACGGCGGAACCTTAATGAACCGTTTGCGCTTCCCCGTGGAGATCATCAAGAACATTCGGAAAAAATGCGGCGACGATTTCATTATCGACTTCCGGATTTCCGCGGACGAAATGGTTGAAGGAGGAAGGACCATCGAAGACACCAAGGCAATCGTTGTCGCTCTGCAGGAAGCTGGGATCGATATGATCCACGTCTCGGCCGGAACGTATGCAACAGCCGACGCCATCGTTCCTCCCGCCTACACGCCCCATGGCTGGATTGTAGATTTTGCCGAGGAGGTAAAGAAGATTTGCTCGATTCCTGTCATTACGGTGGGCCGTATCAATGATCCGATTTTAGCGGACAATGTCATCAAGTCCGGAAAAGCCGATTTCGTGGCAATGGGCCGCGCGTCCCTGACCGACCCGGCACTGCCCGAAAAGGCAAAAGCGGGAAGATTCGAGGATATCCGTACCTGCATCGCCTGCAATTTGGGCTGCCTTGACCTGCTGTTCAAGGATAAGGATATCAGGTGCGTGCTGAATCCGACCTTGGGCAGAGAGTATGAAACGAAGATCGAAAAGGCGGCACAGCCGAAAAAGGTTGCGGTGATCGGAGCGGGACCTGCTGGTCTGCAGGCGGCCATTACTGCTGCGGAAGCCGGGCATGATGTAACGGTGTATGAAAAAGCGGACCGTCCGGGCGGCCAGTTCAGAATTGCCGCGATTCCGCCGGCCAAGGGAGAGATCAGCTGCTTCGTCAACTGGCAGGAGACCCAGTTGAATAAGCTGGGAGTAAAAATCAATTATAATATGGAAGTCGACGCCCGCTTCCTGAAAGACAAGCCCGTCGATACCGTCATCGTTGCCACGGGCGCGGAACCGATTATTCCCAATATCAAAGGAGTCGATCTGCCGCATGTGCACAAGGCCATCGACGCATTAACCGGAAAGGTAAATGTCGGCAATAGCATTGTTGTGATCGGCGGAGGGCAGGTCGGAGCCGAAACCGCCCACCATTTCGCGCTTCAGCTTAAAAATGTGACCCTGGTTGAGATGCTGCCGGACATTGCAACGGAAGAGGCGCTGGCCCCCAGATGGCACCTGCTGCGCTGGCTGGAGAAGCGGAAGGTGAATATGCTCACAAATACCACGGTAACCGAAATCACCGCCGGTTCCGTAAAAGTAAAAGGACCGAACGGCATAGAGACGGAGATTCCGGCGGATACGGTAATCCTTGCGGTAGGTTCCAGGCCGAACAATAAACTGGCCGATGAATTGAAGGCTGCCGGCTATGATGTCAAAGTGGTCGGAGATGCCGAAAAAGTCGGTCTTGTAATGGATGCGGTATCCCAGGGATATGAAGTCGGGGCGAATTTATAGAGAATCGAAAAACTGAAAAACCACTAATTCTGCTTTATTTTGAAATGAGCGGAGAAATCCGCTCATTTTTCTATATGCTTTGCTCCGGCGCCGAACCATATTTTGGATATCGAAGGATTGATCGGCCCCCTTGTTGGTGATATGATTCAATTAATAGTGATATGATTTTTTCAATAAAATGAATCATATCACTCATAGAAGAAAACATGAAGGGGGCGATTCGTATGACCGATCTTGTTAAAACTGCGGCGGCTACAGTTTTGAAACAGGAAATCGTGTACAGTACCATGGAACTGATCCGTATTCCGTCTTACTGGGGGATACCCAATCAGGAAACGGAGGCGGCCAAATACCTGAAGGCCCTGTTTGACCGGGAGGGCATCGAAAGCTGGATCGATCCGCTGGAGGAGGGGCGCAGCAACGTGCTGGCAAAACTCCCTGGCACAGGCGGCGGCAGGACGCTGATGCTCTGCGGCCATACGGATACCGTGCCTCCTTATGATATGGAATGCGCCCTCGACCCGTATCTCGACGAAGAAGGAAAGCTGCACGGCCGGGGGGCGTCGGATATGAAGGGGCCCGACATAGTGATGGCTTATGCGCTTATCGCACTGAAGCGCGCCGGGATCAAGCTGAAGGGAGACCTGATCTTTGCCGGCGTGGCGGATGAGGAGGGCCACAGCATGGGCGCCATCGACATCGTGGAGAAGGGATACAAGGCGGATGCGGTCATCGTCGGGGAACCCACCGGAAAAAATAAGATATCCATCGCGCGGAAAGGGTTGGAATGGATTGATTTAAAATTTAAGGGCGTCAAGGTGCACGGCGGAATGCAGGACCAAGGCGTAAACGCCATTGAGATGGCCAACCGCTTTATCAATGTAATCTTGACGGAACTTAAGCCGAAGCTTGCGGAACGCGTTGTGGATCTGCCGGAGTTCGGGCATTCCACGGTCAACCTCGGCCGCATTGAGGGAGGAGATCAGCCTTCGACGGTGGCGGGCGAATGCCTGCTTCAGATCGACAGGCGCTGGATGCCCGGCATCGAGACCTATGAAGGGATGTGGCAGGAGATCCAGGACATCATCGACAGGCTCCACGCCGAGGACGAGCGTTTTCAATGCGAGATGAGCGTCCATAAGGAAAGCAGAATGAAGGACGGCTATGTGCATCTTCCCGCAGTCCAGGATATCGACAGCGATATCGTGAAGATCACAAGGCGAAACGCCGAAAAGGCTATCGGCCGGGCGCCGGACGTCGTCGGTTCGGTCGGAGGATGGGACGATACCGGAATCCTGAAGAATTACGGGGGTATGGATTGCATCACCTACGGCCCCGGGGATAAGACCGCCTGCCATACCAAACATGAGTACATAGACCCCGACGAGATGATGGCAGTGCTGGAAGCGTACATCGGCACGGCCCTCGAATTCTGCGGATGCGATCAATCTCTGCGGGCGGAATGATCGACGGTTTTTTTCGCGTGATAACCGTGAACCTCCACGGTTTCTCCCGCTTCATTCTGAGGGAAGTGAGTCTCGCCGGGGGTTGTCATGCCGATGATTTTATCTTCTGCGGGCTTTACCTTCTCCAGCGACCAACAATACTTCAAGCGTTCCAACGACATTTTCTCAGGTTCGAAGTTCGGATGATCCTTTTTAAAGTTGCGGATGCTTTTCGGAGCCTTCTGATAAGTGGTGAATATTCCTGCGACCTCGCCCGTATTTTTAAGCAGCGGCGCGATAAATTCGGTGAAAAAGGTATTGTACGTAAACATCGAATTTACGGTCGAAAAGTCGTCCAGATAAAAATCGACGGAGCATCTCTTTATCGGAAGATCCTGCGGCTTGCCGACAATATAGACGATGGTGTAATTCCAGGATGCGAGATATTGTTTTATCTTGCTGATCCTTTTGAGGGACGGATCGAAAATGATATACGTGTTATCCCGCCCCAGTTTTTCGATGTATTCAAGCAGGAAATTAAAGGTGAACGGGCCTGCCATTACATATTTGACGCCGTTGAGCTGACTTGCTATCCGATTATACATCCAAAGGTACGTCCTGGTGATCAGCTTTCTGTAAACAGGGCTGAGCTGATCCTTCATGGCGATTACGGACTCAACGTTTTCAAATGCTTTAAAGGGCGTATCCTCGGTAAATTCCCGGCAGCGGATAATTCCGTCGGCAATTTCGGCAGAATAGCCGCAATCACAGGTTAAGATCCCCTTTTGGATGCTGCCGTTGGCAAGGCTTGCCGAATCGAGCTTCAGAGCCTCCTGGCAGGTTGGACAATAAAGGTAAGGAATGAATGAAAAAGGTACTCCGACATCCAAATCGTCCTTTGCGGCAAACGAAGGAAAATTCTCTATCTCCCGTTCAATTTCCCCGATAAATTGCGTAATGCTGTCCCTTTCCTCCATCAACTGCTTTCTCTTGTTTTTCAGGATGTCCGTACATATCTGGACAACGATTTCGTCCTGAAACCGGGACGCTTTCTCCATAAAGAACAAAAGCCGAATTTCTTCAAGGGAAAAGTGATACCTTTTATACTTAAGAATCTTCTCCATGTCGGAAACGCATTCATTGTCGAATACATACTGCCCGCCTGCCCTGCCCGGCCGAAGCAAGCCATTGTTTATGTAAAACCTTACCGTGCTGGTATTCAGATTGAACTTTTTCGCAAACGTGCCTATCTTCATGAAGCTGTCCCCTCGTGATGCCTACTTTCCTCTTTTTTTAAAAACGGATTGTTTTCGCGGTCATTTACCTTTCATTAAGTATATGTGGGATGTATCTAAGAGTCAACCTTGGAAAGGAATATATTTTGGAAAGGGAAATATAATGAAGAGGACTTTATGGACGGCTTAAATCCGGAAAAACGTGCACCTAAGTTCATCTTTTATGATTTTCATGAATTGCCGTAAATTAAAGTGCATCCGTATAATCGAAGCAGTAGGACATAAAACACCTTATAATAATCTCACAGAAAGCCACCGGAGAATAGTCCGGCGGCTTTTCATTTACGGAGAATTTAACTCAGGCCTTTATAATACAGCCGGAAAAACTCTTTCAGGGAATTGACCAGCAAGGACAGCTTGATATAATCCGTGATCCTGTCCTGCACCGTACCGGCATTCGAGCCGGACTTTTTCACGTTCAGGCGGCGGATCTCGTCTTCCGACATTCCGTTTTCCAGTTCCAGCTGGCTCATCAGTTCGTCCCTGATTCTGCCCAGAAGCTCTTCGCCGCGCAGCACACAATATTCGCAGAATTTTACCAGCTCTTTTCTGCTGCGGAAGCCCGATTCCCTATGATCAATCCCCGTCTCATAGGCATAATCCGAGACAATTCCATCAAAACCGCTCCGGATAAATCCGGTTGCCAGAAGAGATAGCTTCTCGCACCCTTCGACGATATACTTCCGGTCTGCGTTTTGATCCTGCAGGAAGTTTAGGAGCCTGTTGGCTTCCAGAATGATGATATTCGGTTTAACGATGCTTCTGCTGCAAACGGTGAGAAGCTCTTCCACGCTGTCAGCCAGATTCTTTGCATGATCCATACCGGTTATCCTCCTAATTCATTTCCTCCTGATAATTCCCCGGCACTCCGTAACAGAGCGCCTATTCCCCCTTTTTCAAAAAGTATATCACAGCAGTCGATTCCGTCAATCGGCCGGAAAACCCGAAAAAAACAAATAAATCGACGTTTTTTTAATCCCGGTCGGTACATTATCGATATGCAAAGACTGGAATACGAGCATCATATGATTTACATATCATATAATTACTTAGACATAACTAAAACAGAGCATTGAAATTTCAATAGTAGTTGCGCATTGTAAGCCTCATATGCATATATATATGCGTATTATTAGCGGGCGAGAACCAAGGGCTCATGTAAGAAATCCCTGGGATGAACGCATGCGACAAAATCGTCACTTAAAAAGTGACAAATGTGTCGCAATAATGCTGACTGTACTGAAAATTGGACATTTCCGGCATATGGCAATAAGGCCTTCGTGACGGCGGAGGGTTTACCACGGTTAACAATTATGAGTCCTTCGACATATGATAAGCAGAAGGCTGATTTGATTACGGGAGGGATTTTTATATGCCGGACGGCGAAGACATTCTGATGCCTATTCCAGGGATCGATTGCTTAACATATGACGATGTAAATCTTCTGCTGCGCAACCAGAAGTTATGGGTCGAGCTGGTTATTTGGATGAGGACCTTGTTTCACAGCTTTTTTGAAAACCAGCCGCAGTTGTCAGTGGTGATTGCCCGGGTTTTTCAGCAGCTGCCCCTTGATTTTTTCAATGAGTTCAGCAGACATTTCGGACCGGAGCAATCTCAGCGGTTCTCCGATTTATTCACCAGGCTGATTACCGTCAACTGGCAGATGGTAAACGCCTACAAGGAAAACAATCAGGCCGCCATTGACGAGAGCGTTGTTCAATGGTACAGGGTTGCGGATGAAATGGCAAGCTTTCTGGCCAGCGTCAATCCGCATTGGGATGAGTTACAGATCCGGAATATGCTGTACGAGTACATCCAGCTAAAGATTCAGGAAATCATGGCCTTCTTAAGCGGTGACTATGAGCTGGAAATGAGGGTATTCGAGGAGCTGAAAAATGAGGTGATCCGGATATCGGCAAACCTGGCGGCGGGAATCATCGCAAAGCGACCGCAGCGTCCGCCACAGCAACTGCCGCAGCGTCCGCTGTAACAGCAGCTGCAGTGTCCGGCGATTCAGCCGCCGCAACGTCGCCGAAGCAACTGCCTCAGAGTCGCCGTAACAACTGCCGCGACGCGCGCCGCAACGGCTGCCGCTTCCGCCGCAGCATTTTATAGCGGAAATCCGCGGGTATTGGGGCACTTTTTGATATTCTTCATATTATAAATAAACAGGGGTTGCGAACGGGCCGGAAAGCTCGGCCGGCTTGATCGCAGCGCCGAAACAGGAGGGAGTTTTATGCAACAGTATGTGGTAAAACCAAACGATACATTATATTTAATAGCAAAGGAATTTAATATACCGCTCGCACAGTTGATCCGGGCCAATCCCCAAATAACAAACCCGGATTTGATTTTTGAAGGACAAACCATTAACATTCCCAGCATGCTGCCGGTGCCGGAACAGATCGATACCATTGAGTTAAATGTCGTTGATATCATAGATGACATCTTTCGGGCAGACTGGCAGAGCGCAGACAGAAGGATTGACACGGTCAGGACGGCTATGAATGCCCTGGTGCCGATTCTGCAGGAGGCCGAAGTCCCCAACGACATAATTTTTGACCTGAACGCCGCCATCAGGATGCTGGAGCAGAACATCGCGCAGAGGAGGGCCTATCCTGCGATATCCATGGCAAACCGGGTTACGCAGATCCTGGCCGACGTACTTGATTACTTCAACGTGATTGTCCCGACGGACCTGATGAGGCTGGCTTATTTCGCGCGGCAGCTCATCGTGAATGTGGAGCAGAACGATTGGGCGGAAGCGCTGCAAAATTACAGGAGAGCGACGGACGTATGGCATCGTATCAGGCCGATGCTCGGCAATTTCGTATCGAGCGTCGCCGAAATGGACCGGATTTTCGCCGCCCTGCTCGGTTCCATAAACAACAGAAACTATCGCACTGCAATTGAAGGAGCAACCTCGATCATTGATCTCCTAGAAGTGTTGACGGCAAATTTTGAGCAAATGTTCACATGACGATCTGAGAGAGTTTTAAAACCAGACAAAATTTAAAGCCGTCTCAAAATCGAGACGGCTCTGATTTATACCTGTCGTTTGTTTATACCGGATAGCCCGCATCCGCGAAGGCCTTCCGGATTTCTTCCCTCTGTTGCGGCGTGCAATCCTGCAGCGGGATTCTTACCTCGCCGCCCTGGAAACCAAATATGTCGCAGCCTGCCTTTACGCCTGCAACTCCGTACTTGCCGGCGCCCGCCTTGTTCAGGGCTATGAGCTTGTCGTTCAATTCCTCGGCTTCCTGTTGCTGCCCGTTTACAAACAGGTGATAGATCCTGCCGCATTCCTCGGGCTGATAATTCGCCATGGACAAAACTCCGCCGGAGGCGCCGTGCTTGAGGCCTTCCAGGAAATTCTCGATGCTCCCTGCGATTACATCAAAATCCTTCCTGTCGGTAACGGAAAGATAGCTTAAGATGTTTCCTTTTGAGGTGTCCTTCATGCCGGCGATGTTGGGATGCTTCGACAGTTCGGAAACAACATTCTCACTCAGCCGCAGCCCCGCTGAAAACTTCGGGCAGTTGTAAAGGAGCACCGGGACCGTCATATTGTCCGCCACGGTGGTATAATACCGGATCAGCGCGTCGTCGGTCATGGAAGAAGTATAGTAGCTGGGGGTAAGAACCGATACGAAATCGACGCCCTCTTCAATGACTCTTTTACCGAATTCAATGGTGGAATACGCCGACTGCCTCGCGATGCCGACCATCAGGGTCTTGTCCTTCCCGGCGTGCTTTTTGATTGTCCTGAGCACGGACAGCTGCTCTTCGTCGCTCATGTGGGCAAATTCGCCGTTGCTCCCGAGAGGCATATAGCCGGCGATGGACGTCTTGTCCGCTTTTTCTATATTGTGTGCCAGTTTTCCCAGATCCACCTTCTGATCCGTAAACGGCGTGATCACGGGGATAAAGACTCCGGCCAATTTTTTATTCATCTGTTTTCGCAGCTCCTTTCAATTATTCCTATGCGGCTATTATCTCTTGCCCAGTGCCTCCAAGGCCAGAATCCCGTTTCCGAGGATGGGGCAGTTCTCCTTGACGACGAAATCGAAGCCCTGGAAGAGTTTTTTCTTCAACTCGATGAAATGCTCGGTGATCATTCCGCCGGTGAGCTTGATCGTCTTATTATGCTGCATGAAGGCGCCGGAGAGTTCGATTGTTTTCAGGATAGGCTCGTGCATTCCCAAGAAGATGGAAGCCAGCATGTCCTTTCTTGTGGTATCCAGCGTCAGCCCTTCGAAAGCGCCTTTTTTCGGCGTCAGGCTGTGTCTGTCACCGGCAAGGTACGGCTGGAATACGACGGATGCTTTGCCTACGTGATTCCGTATGACATCCGGGATCTCCGTATTGAAAAACTCCTTCGCTTCCATTTCCCGGTAAAACTCCTTCCGGAACCAGTCGATGGCAAAACCGCCGGTGGTAATGGCAAAGACCTGCCATTTTCCGGGATAAACGGCGTTACGCAGATAGTAGAAATCGCTGACCACGGGCTTCTCGGAAATAATCGTCAGGATTTCGCTGCTGCCCGATATGTCCAGGATGTCGCCTTCCTTTTTATTGCCGCAGCCGACATGGGCCACCGCTGCGTCGTTTGTGCCCAGGGTCACCGGAATTCCTTCCTTAAGACCCATCAGATCGGCGGCTTCTTTTGTCAGCGAGCCCAGGATGGTTCCTGCATTGTGAATGTCGGGAAGCTTATCCCGCGGAATCTTGAAGGTATTCAGGATTTCATCGGACCAGCCGCCCCATTTTGTCGTTTCATACATTCCCATCATGGACGCGTTGACCGGGTCTGTAGCCCACACGCCGGTGAGCTTGTGATGGATATATGTGACCAGATGCCCAAATTTATAAGTTTTTTCAATGACTTCGGGCATGTTTTCCATCATCCAAAGCAGGGTGGTTATGGAAACGCCGCCGGTGAAGGGCTGGACTCCAGTTATGCTCTGGAACGCGTCTTTTCCCATAACTTCCAGGATATGGGCAGTCTGCTTTTTGCTCCTGCGGTCCAGGTGGGCGATGATCGGGTGCAACGCCGTGCCGTTTTGGTCCATAAAGACCACGGACGGGGAAAAGGTGTCGTAGCAGATAATGCCCACCTTATCCATATACCCTGACAGCTTTTTGACGCCTTTCACCATCGCGCCGAAAACCTCGTCGGGATCAAGTTCGACCCAGTCCTCGTTGAAAACCCGGTATTGATATTCGACCGAAGCGGTTTCAAGAATATTTACGTTTTCATCCAATACGGCCATCTTCAGGGAAGATGTGCCGAAGTCGACAGACAGTATATACATAAGCTCCTCCTGATATTGATCCTTTTAAACCGTGTGTTGATCCGTTCAGACTGTTTTATTAAACTCAAGCTTCAGTTTTATTTTGTCTCCCCGGAAAAGCACCCTCGAGTACTCCATGGGAACGTCGCCCTTGGTAAAGATTATGTCCTCGAGCAGCAGAAGAGGCGCAGATTCCTTTATCTGCAGCAGCTTTGACTCGCCGGCTGTCGCCGTGGTGGATTCCAGGGTTTCGACAATTTTGACGATCTCGTGCTGATAGTCCTTTTCAAGGATATCGCAAAGCTGCGCGCCTTCAAGGTCCTTCTGCTCAAGATCCGGGCAAAAGTCGGCCGGAATCCAGGAAGTATGAATGCTCAGGGGTTCTCCCTTCACAAACCTGATCCTTTTCACTTCATATACGGCGGTGTCTTTGCCCAACTGCATTTTCTTGGCGATCCCGGCGGGCATTTCCGTTTTTTCAATACTAAGCAGTTTCGTTGACGTCTTATAGCCCATCTGCTCCAACTGCTCGCGGATGCCCATCTGAGACAGGGGACTGCTCACGATTTTAGGCTCCGCCACGAAGGTGCCCTTTCCCGGAACGCTGTAAAGCAGTCCCTCGTGGACCAGCCGTGTAATGACGGAACGCACGGTCATCCGGCTGATTCCGTACCTTTTGCTCAGTTCGTTTTCCGATGGGATCACCGTATTCGGCGGCCATTCTTCATTTTCAATCCCGGCTTTAATGATTTCTTCAAGTTGGACATGCAAAGGCAAGGGACTGTTTCTGTCCAACATGTTTTGCATCACCTCACAGTTTCATTCAAATCAATCGAGTGATCTGAATGAACTTGTATATACATGTTAGTATTATTGTAGCGCAATTTCCTTAGAATGTCAAGAAAAAATGCTGCTTCTTCGGCGGTGCGGACGCTGCCGGTTCCAAGGCGATTTTTATATTTGACTATTGTAATATTGGATAATTTCATTTACACTTAGTGTAAATTAGATGATTGAGGAGAGTCAATGCGTACTTTAGTTCCAAATAGCCCGATTCCGCTGCACATTCAGCTGGAGGAAATACTGCGGGATAATATCGCGAACAATGTCTGGACCGAAAACTCTCTGATTCCGTCAGAAAACGAATTAAGCCGGCAGTATGGATTAAGCAGGATGACGGTCCGTTCCGTAATTCTCAGATTGGCCCAGGAAGGGCTGGTTTATCGCGTGCCGGGTAAAGGTACATTCGTCAGTGCCAAGAAAATAGTCGGCCAGCCGCTTTCTCAGATGGGAATCCGTGAACAGCTGGATAAAATGGGATATCAAAGCGTAACAAAGCTGATTCGCGCGGAAGAGATTCCTGCGAGGGTTTCCATCGCCAAAAAATTGCAAATTGCAGCCGGGACGCCGGTATATGAAATCAGGCGTTTGCGTTCCGTGGAAGGCGTGCCTTTCAGTATTCATACTTCGTATATTCCAAAGGCGATATGCCCCGAAATTCTCAAGGCCGGTCATGACTTTGAAACCGATCAGTTGTGCGATATTTTAATAAATGAGTACGGGATTGATCAAAGCAAGATGGTGGAAACGCTGGAGGCCGTCCAGGCCAATAACGAGGAAGCAACCCTTCTGGGATTCAAAAAGAACCACCCCCTGATTCATCTGGAAAATATTATCTTTAATGATCATGATATACCGGTTGAATATTCTTCTGTGCTGATCCGGGGAGACAAAATGAAAATTGAAATCAAAAACACATACAAAAAAGTCAACGCGGCTTGTGTTATCCTTTGATGTATTTTTCTTTCCGGAATTTATAGGTCTATTACCAAATAACTAAAGTGCCGATAATCAAAAGCAAATAATTAGAGTGCTATAATCATGTCGGAGCGGCTAGACGCTCTAACTTTTCAAATAAAACGAAGTTCCCTTCTCTTGGAAAGTTTGCGATCTTCTCTTGTAACCCGTATTTTCCCGGATTTGTTTCAGTGATGTTGGCATAATAAAAACCGATGGGGCGGAGCTGCCCGACGGAAAGTTATTCTTTATAAATGATGTTTACAAAGGCGATAAATATATGCTAACATATGTATATACAAGTTATATATGCTTAATATGATAACTATAAAGGCAAGAAGAAACGGAGGGGATGTAATGAAACTGGCAATAGGATCCGATCCGAATGCAACGGAATTTAAGAAAACGATCCTGGAATATGTGAAATCATTAGGCCATGAATATGAAGATTTCGGAAGCGATGACCCGATATACGCAAACGTTGCGATTAAAGTTGCTGAAGAAGTTGCCGCGGGGCATTATGACAGAGGCATTTTGATCTGCGGAACAGGAATCGGCGTGAGCATCGCGGCGAATAAAGTGAAAGGCGCTTATGCTGCGCTGGTCACCGATGTATACCAGGCACAGCGGGCACAGCTGAGCAACAACGCCAACATCATTACCATGGGAGCGCAGGTAACGGGAATTGAAGTGGCAAAGCTGATGGTGAAAGAATATTTAAGCTGTCAGTTTGATCCGAATTCACGTTCGGGCCCGAAAGTCAACCGGATTTTGGAATATGAGAGAGAGGCGGATGCTCGCAATGACGGAGATAAATAGACTAAACCTGACCGCGGCCAAGTGCCGGAGAAATGTCCTTCGCATGCTTGAGGCAAGCGGACACGGACATATGGGCGGCGCCCTCTCCTGCATTGATATTGTGACCGCCTTGTATTTTTACGCAATGAATATTTGTCCCGAGGATCCGAAGAAGGAGGACCGGGACCGGTTTTTGCTGTCTGCCGGCCATAAATGCTTGGCTCAGTATGCAGTTTTAGCGGAAAGAGGGTTTTTTGACAAGAGCATACTGGATACCTTTGGCGGCCTGCATACGAAAATTCCGGGACATCCGGATATGCATAAGCTTCCCGGAGTCGAGGCTAATACCGGCGCATTAGGGCATGGACTGGCAATTGCGTGCGGTATGGCGCTAAGCCTCAGATCAGACGGAAAACCTTCCAAAGTTTATGTGATAATGGGCGACGGAGAACTGGCGGAGGGCTCAAACTGGGAAGCGGCCGCGGCGGCTGCGCACTACGGATTGGATAATCTTGTGGTGTTTGTGGACTTTAACGGTCTGCAGATCAGCGGTAAAGTTACGGAAATAATGAATTATACCCCCATAGCCGATCATTTCAAGGCTTTCGGATGGGCGACCAGGGATATTGACGGCAACAATATGCAGGAAATCGTAGATACGCTGGATTCCTTGCCGCTGGAGAAAGGGAAGCCGAACCTGATTGTCGCTCATACGGTAAAAGGAAAGGGGATCTCCTTTGAGGAGAATAAGGTGTCAAGCCATTATTGGTCTCCCGGAGAAGAAGAATTGCAGCGGGCAATACAGGAAGTCGAAGAGAGCATTCGGCAGTTGGAGAAGATTTGCGGGGAGGAGACAATATGAACCTTATAAAGAAGGACCCAAGAAAAGAGTTCGGCAGCGCGGTATCGGAGCTTGCGGAAAAGGATGAGCGTATTGTAATCCTGTCTGCGGACAGCGGCAACAGTTCGGGATTTAAGGATTTCTCAATAAAGCATCCCGACCGTTATTTTGAATTTGGCATCATGGAGCAGGGCGTGGTCGGAATTGCCTCGGGTATGGCGACAACCGGAAAAATCCCTGTCTTTTGCGCAATCGCCCCATTCGTCACCTGCAGATCCTACGAGATGTTTCGAAATGACTTGGGCTATATGAATCAAAATGTTAAAATCGTCGGCCGCAACAGCGGAATAACTTATTCGGAATTAGGGGCGACGCATCATTCCCTGGAGGATTTTGCAATTATGCGGATGATACCGGGGACAGTGGTGCTGGCTCCGCAGGATCCCGGAGAAATCCGCAGCGCGGTCAAAGCCATGTTGGAGCACCAGGGGCCGGTTTACATGCGAATCGGGAATTCGCCGATTCCCCAATTGTGGGAGGAGCAGAAATTCGAAATTGGAAAGGGAAGAATTCTGCGGGAAGGTAAGGACCTGACAATCATCTCAACCGGCACGACAACTTTGCAGGCGCTGGAGGCTGCGGAGCTGCTGGACAAGCAGAATGTTTCCGCCATGGTAATCGGCATGCCTACGGTATGCCCGGTGGACGAAGAATTGATAATCAAAGCGGCTCAAATTACCGGAAAGCTGATGACGGTAGAAGAGCATTACCAGTATGGCGGTTTGGGTACGATGGTGGCGGAAGTATGCTGCAGAGAATATCCGGTACCGATAAAAATGCACGGGATACCGAAAACATATGCCACATCGGGCCCCTATGACGAATTGCTCAGGTATTACCGCCTGGATGCGGACGGAATTGCGGATACAGCATTAGAATTCATAAAAAAATTCATCTAGCAGAAAGGAGAATACAAGTGATTACTTACACATTAAGAACCTTGGGCGCCCAAATCGTTCGCGGAGAAGAAGATTATGTCGCACGCGTTATCGATGCGCCGATTGAAAAAGAAGATTATTTTGAAATGAAAGATTCCGTGAAATTTATCGGAGTTACCGAACAATTCAAAGACGTAATCAATACGTTTAAAACTCCGGAAGGCGAAACCCCTGCCGGTTTTAAGCGCGGTTATGTCATGGAAAGCCGCGACACTCTGAGAGTGGATTTGATTCGCGACATTTCCTACGATAAAAATGGAGTAAAAAGACCTACAAAGGTTCTGTTTTCTGCCGACAGCGCAAATCCCTATGAAGTTGCGCCGATCAGCCCGCTGCTTGCCAATCTCACATGCAACCCCGGCATCGTTTACGACCTGTTCATCAATAATCCCAAAGCGAATGTCGGCAACCTGTATAAAACCCGCGAAGAGGTCATGACGGAAATCGCCAGAATTTTGGGCCCGGGCTGCGACATCAGCGTAGAGCTGAACAATCCCTTTGAAGAGGACTTCGGCAAAATCCTGGAAGAAGCGGAAACATTCAAAGAGATCTTCTCAAAATACCGTGTCGTTATCAAGGTGCCGCATACGGGACCTGTAACGGCGCAGAACGTACACCAGCTGCTGGAAGGCGACAAGCGCCTGGATTGCCGCTATACCGACGTAACGACGGAAGGAGCCCTGAGAGGCCATAATCTGGCGTTAAAGCTGCACGAAGCGGGATACCGGGTGAACTTCACGCTGATGTTTGAGCCGTACCAGACCCAGTTGGCATTACAGGCAAAGCCGTATTTCATTAATACGTTTGTCCGTCACCGTCTGACTCAATCAATGAAAATAAATAATTATCTCAAGCAGTACGAAGAAACGGAAGATGAAGCGACCTTGATCGCTCTCAGGGATTTCTTTATTGCAAACGACTATCTTTCCTCCAAGGATGGCAATGAGGACTTAAAAGAAGTGCTGCAGCTTGGAAAAGATCTGATCAAGTATCGTCAGTTTGAAACTCCGCAGGGAAGCGACGGACTCGACGGCATGCGGCATAATCTCCGCGTCCTGAGAAACTGCAACCTGCCGGATACCCGTTTGATCATCTGCTCCATGGAAGGACCGCATAATTATCCCGATATCGATAAGGTTTTGTGCGAGCCGGAGTTCTTAGATATGAATCATAAGGTCGTCATTACGGCAGAGCCGAATTATCTGGCACGGTTTACCTCCACAAACCAGGTCGTCAGCTATCAGAGACGCTTTATGAATGCTGTAAAAGGACAAGCTTAAAGATTCGTTTAAAAAAACACCCTTCCGTTATAGGGTAAGAATTTATAATCAAACCTACGAAAAGGTGTTGTGTTTTAATAATACAACACCTTTTTAATGGTTGTAATCTACATAGGTATCAGATAAAAACCAAACGGAAAGCGATAGCTTTATGATTCTATGCTATTCTAAAGACAATCCGTATTGTTAATTATTATGAATACAAAAGGGGTAATCAGAATGAACAAAAATACAAAAATACTTTATTGCCTTTTGGGAAGTGCGATACTCGCTTTATTAAATAGTCCCATATTGAAAAATTCCAGTTTTGGGATTTTTGAAAATGTTCATGGAGTTTTGGGCGCTATTTTATATCAAATTACAAGTTTAATTACGAATATATTGTCGATATCCGGATTTCTATTGCTAATAGTGTTCTCTCTTCTATTAATTAAAAGAAACATTTTTCAAGATAAATAAGTCTAACAACTCGGTTAAAATTGAAACATTAAATACAGAAAGAAGGAGAAAAATGAAAAGATCGGCAGCTTTTTTACTGTTAATCACTTTGATGGCAGCATTAATCACTAGACCGGTGCTTGCTTACTCACCTTCACCTTTAACGGTACAATTAAACGGTACGGTGGTGAACGCTCCGGCAGATATCAATATAGTGGAAGGACAGGTGATGATCCCCCTGCGTTGGGCTGCAGAGCTACTGGGAAACAACACAGTTCAATGGGATCCTGCAACTCGAACGATTACCATTGAGACGAAACAGGATTTTTATAGTTTAGAGAAATTAGCTGCCTATACCTCGGCCCTGCAACACAGTTCTGATGATCGAGATGGATCGGTCTGGCCACTTCCGGATAGAGTGAAAAATTTACATTTATCCAATCTTGTGCCAAGCCGGGAATGGGTTTTAGAATTGCCTCAAAAGATGAATCAATTTTCTTCATCCCAGACCCCGCAATCGATTACAATCCGTATTGTCAGTGAAGATGGTCTTTATGAGCATAGTTCGGTAGTCTATAGTGCTGAAAACCGTCAGGGCCATTATTATTTGCCCATGGACTGGCTGGAATATCTATTTAAAGCTAAGGTCCAATATAATGAAACTACCAATGTATTATTCATTCAGACTCCCGATCTAGAGAAAATAAATTCCGAGATTGCCTTAATAGAAAATACCCTCATACCGGCTAGCGCTGATGAGGCTATAAAGTTATGGGGACGCGGAGAACAAACAAGGAATGGCGCCCTTCAATATGCCGCATTATCACCTGAACTACGCCAGGTAGCAAATAAAAGTGATTACGTCCGCCAGACCTACTGGGTAACCGGATATTCAAGCCCTTGGGTAGGCCCTATAACCATAATAAATCGGAATAAACTCAGTGAAACGAAAATTGAATATATTCTATCTTTCCCGGAAATGACTTCGGCTCCTCCATATACGACTGCAACGGAAAAGCTGATAGTGGAGAAGCTTTCAAACAATGGGCAGGAAGGGTGGTTTATCACTCAAATTCAACAATCAAGTGGATACGGTATTATTTAAGGCCTTTATCCAAGTATATCAAATGCTATATAGACGTTACTGAAATATTCAAGGGGCTGTCTCAAAATGATTGAATAAATCATGGATAGATAGCCTCTCTCAAT